>JAABUR0100000039.1_pt1 | contig 260190 bp, 250 predicted proteins | sample 5560091 | NCBI WGS metagenome assembly JAABUR01 (sample SAMN10711879, study PRJNA513375) | rock metagenome | isolation source: Antarctica rocks | place: Antarctica: Victoria Land, University Valley sud | reverse complement strand
AGTGTCATGCGGGCCGTCAAACAGCGACCACCACAGGCCGTCACCCCGGCTCCCGCCGAGTCCCAACAACGGACACCGTTCCAGCAATGCCCGCCCTTAGGAGTGTGGACCAGTGACCATCCGGCAGATCCTGCTGATCCCGCACACCCACCACGACATCGGCTACACCAACAGTCCGCGGATCGTTGACGAACTGCACACCGGCATCGTCGGCGAGGTGCTGCGGCTGTGCGACCTGCACGATGCACCGGGGCCCGACCAGTTCCGCTGGACCTTCGAAGTCGCCCGACCGGTCCTGCGGTTCCTGGCCGACGCCGACCCGGCGTCCGTCGAGCAGCTGCGCCGGCTGGTCGAGGAGAACCGGATCAGCGTCACCGGCGGCTACCTGAACATGACGCAGCTGCCTTCGGATGCCGAGCTCGACACCGGCTACGACGCGCTCGGCGCATTCCGGGCAGCCGGGATCGCGCCGCGCACCGAGCAGCACGGCGACATCAACGGGATGTCGTGGGGGACCGTCGAGGGCATGCGGCGGGCCGGAGTCTCCCGCCTGGTGATGGCGCTGAACCCCGACCACGGGCGGCCGCCCTTCCAGCAGCCGACCGGGTTCTGGTGGGAAGGAGCCGGCGGCGGCCGGGTGTTCGTCTGGCTCTCGACGCACTACGGCATCGGCGAGGAGTGGGGAATCATCGACGGCGACGTGGTGACGGCAGAGCGCAACATCGCCGCCTTCGTCGACCGGCTCGACGCCCGCGCCGACTACCCGTACGACCTCGCGGTGGTACACGCGGCGAACGACAACCGGTGGCCGACGCCGTTGTTCCTGGACGTGGTGCGCCACTGGAACATCGCGCATCCCACACTGCCCATGCGCAGTGCGACCGTCGACGAAGCGCTGGACCTGCTCCAGGAGCAGGCGGCAGGCTCGGATACGCCGGTGGCCCGCGGCGAATGGTCGGACTGGTGGTCGCACGGGCACGGTTCGACCGCGCGCGAGGTCGCGGTGTACCGCGAGGCCCGGTCGTTCGCCCGGGCGGCCCAGACCGGCCTCGCGTTGAGCCTGCTCCGCGGCGAGGGCACTCCGGCGCTGGCCGATGTCATCGGTTATCGCCGCGGGCCGGTCCGGCTACGCTCGGAGCCCGAGATCATCGCGGACCTGGCCCGGGTCGACCAGGACCTGGCGCTGTTCACCGAGCACACCTGGGGCTCCTGGGAGACCTACTCCAAGCCCCATTCCACCTTCAGCTATTCGCACTGGAACGCCAAGGCGGGATTCGCCTACTCGGCGTTCGACCTGGCCCGCGACCTCGCCATCGAAGGCATGTTCCGGCTCACCGCGAGCGGACGCCCGGCCGGCCAGATCTCCCACGCGGTGTTGGTGGTCAACACCACCGAGCGTGAGCGCACCGAGCCGGTCGACGTCGAGATCGACGGAACCGAACGGGCCCGGCTGGTGGTCACCGCCCCGGCTTTCGGCGTCGCGGTGGTTCAGATCCCCCCGCCACCCGGCCGACGCCGAGGCCGCGAGCTGACCAAGGGCGCCTACCGGGTCGTCGTCGACCCGGCGCGGGGCGGGATCGTCTCGCTGGTGGATGTCCGGTCCGGGCGACAACTGGTCGACGACGCCGTGGGCCGCGGCCTCGGAGCGCTCGTCGTCGAGCAGGTGGCGGCAGCGGCCGCCGAGCATCCGATGCTCGAGCGAGACCCGAGGTACTTCCATCCGGATTTCCCCGGGCCGGAATTCGACCGTCGGGTGGCGATCGGCGACCAGGAGCCGGAGATCGCCGAGGACGACGACCTGGCGAGCATCACCTGGCGCAGCGCCGCACCCGGCGTTCCCGCGGTCACCACCACGCTGACCCTCTACGCACACCGTGACCTGCTCGACCTGGACGTCGATGTGGTCAAGCCGGAAAGCTTCGGACCCGAAAGCATCTTCGTCACCTTTCCGTTCGCCGTCAGCGATCCGGAGTTCCTGCTGGAAACCGCGGGTGCGGTCTACGCGGCCGAAACCGAACAGCTGCCGGACACCAGCAAGGACTGGTTCTCCATCCAGCACGCGGTGGGCGTCACCAATGGATCGCACGGTGTGCTGTGGGGCAGCTTCGATGCACCGCTCGTCCAGGTCGGTGGCATCCACACCGGACGATGGGCTCGGCGCCTGGAGGTGAGCGGCGGCCAGCTGAACAGCTGGCTGATGAACAACCTGCACTTCACCAACTTCCAAGCGCGGCAGGAGGGAACGCGGCGATACCGGTACCGCTTTGCCGCGGTGGACGGCCCGGTGACCCGCGAGCAGGTGCGGGTGCACGGCCGGAACCTGCTCGAACCGCTGCAGGCGCGGCAGTACACCGGTCCGGTTCCGGCGGACGGACGCAGCGGCCTCTGCGTCCAGCCGGCAGAACGGCTGCTGGCCGAGGTCCGGCCGCTCGGCGAGGGAGCGGTTCGGGTGCGGCTGCGCAACATCACCGGCGAGCCGGTGGATGCCGTCGTGTCATGGCAGGGCACAGCGGGAACAGTGGGTGAGGGCGTCCGGATCGGTGGACACGACGCGGCGGATGTGACGCTGCTGCGGTCCGAAGCGCCGTGAAACAACCGCCGGCCGCGTCGATCGTGACCGGGTGATGCCTTCCACCTCGAGGAGTTCGGATGGACGAGCACACGGCGGCGCGTAGCCTGCCCGAGCTACGTGCGGCCGCCGTCCAGTTCGAACCGCGTCCGGCCGACAAATCATTCAATCTGGCGCGCATCGCTGCGTTCGTCGAGCAGGCATCCGACCAAGGCGTCCAGCTCGTTGCCTTCCCCGAGATGTGCCTGGTCGGCTACTGGCATCTGCGCAACTTGAGCCGAGATCAGCTGGTCGGCCTGGCCGAGCCGATATCGGGTCCGTCGGTCGCTGCCGTCTCGGCGCTCGCCCGCCGCAGCGGCATCGGCATCGGGATCGGGTTCCTGGAGGTGGATGAACGCGGACTGCTGTACAACGCCTACGCCGTGTGTCTTCCCGACGGTCAGACCCACTGTCACCGAAAGCTGCACGCGTTCGAACACGAGTCGATCTGCAGCGGCGACGTGTTCACCGTTTTCGACACGCCCTGGTCGGTTCGGGTCGGCGTGCTCATCTGTTGGGACAACAATCTGGTGGAGAACGTCCGGGCCACCGCCTTGCTCGGCGCCGAGGTGATCGTGGCTCCGCATCAGACCGGCGGAACCGCGTCCCGCAGTCCGCACGGCATGCATCCGATCCCGATGAGTGTCTGGGATGCCCGCGAGACGGATCCGGAGGCCATCCGATCCGCGATCCTGGGCCCCAGCGGTCGCGGCTGGCTGATGCGCTGGCTTCCGTCACGGGCCCATGACAACGGCGTCTTCGTGGTCTTCAGCAATGGAATCGGCCGCGACGACGACGAGGTGCGAACCGGCAACGCCATGATCATCGATCCCTATGGCCGGATCGTCGCCGAGAGCACCGCAGCCAGCGACGACATGGTCGTCGCGAGTCTGGATCTCGAACTCCTGCCACTGTCGACCGGACGGCGCTGGATCAAGGGCCGGCGTCCCGAGCTCTACGGAATCCTGACCGAACGCTTCGGGGACGAACGCGACGCCAGAACAGCCCGTTTCTCGACCGAGCCGGCACAGACGCCGGGCGGATTCGGCACCGACTCGACGCGCCGGAACCCGGGCGGCGGGTGAGACAACGGGCGGTTGCCGGATTGCCCAGAGATGGACACCTGCGGAAATAGTGGGCTATGGTTCCCCTCCCCTAGCGACGCCTTCACAGCCGGGTGGGTGGGTCTTGACCGCCCACCAGCTTCCCGGAGGCTCCGCATGCGTGACGGCTCGCCGTTCTCTGTCCGCGATTTCAGACTTCTTCTGCTCGGCCAGACCACCAGCCAGCTCGGCGCTCAGGTCAGCGGGGTGGCGATTCCTCTGCTGGCCGTGTTGGTGCTGCACGCATCGCCGTTCCAGTTGGGCGTCATCAACGCCGCTGGGACGCTGGGCTTCGCGGTCATCGGACTGCCGGCCGGCGCGTGGATCGACCGCTGGCGGCGGCGGCCCGTCCTGATCTCCAGCGACATCATCCGCGGTGCCCTGTTGACCACCGTTCCGCTGGCCTGGCTGCTGGGCATCCTGACCATCTGGCAGCTGGTGACGGTCTCCATGTTGGTCGGCCTGGCCCGGGTATTCTTCGATGTCGGTTATCCCAGTTACCTGCCCACGGTCATCGGGAAGGACAAGCTGCTCGCCGGGAATTCGCTGATGGAGGCGATCCGCGCCTTCGGCCAGGTGCTCGGACCTGGCCTGGGCGGCTGGCTGGTGGCGGTGGCCGGAGCGGCCAATGTGGTCCTGGTCCAGGCGGCCGCATTCGCGATCTCTGCCGTGTCGCTGCTGTCCATCCGCGTCCGGGAGTCCCCACCGGTCGCCGATCCGGGCCGGCCCCGGCTGCGGACGCAGATCAAGCAGGGGCTGCTGTACGTGGCGAACAATCGGATCCTCCGAGCGACGGCAATGGCCAGCGCCGCCGCCAACTTCGGATTCGCGATCGCTTCGGCCGTCACCTTCATTTTCCTGTCCGATGTCCTACGCCTGGGGGCCGCCGCCATCGGGATCCTGCTCGCACTAGGTTCGGTGACCGTCATCGCCGGTGCCGCGCTGACCCCGCGACTGGCCCGCCACCTGGGTACCGCACGCGTCATCTGGCTTCCGCTGGCCATCACCGGGCCCATCATGCTGCTCGGCGCTCTGGCTCGACCCGGCTGGCTGGTTGCGCTCATCGTGATCGGGAGCGCGGCCGGAGAATTCGGCCAGATCATCTACTCGATCACCAGCCTGAGCCTGCGGCAACGCATCTGCCCGGAGGGCATGCTCGGCCGCGTCAACTCCACCATGCGCTTCGCGATCCTGGGTCTGTTCCCGCTCGGCGCCCTCGTCGGGGGCACGCTCGGCGAACTGGTCGGTCTTCGCGTCACTCTCTGGATTGCGCTCGGCCTGGTCGCCATCGCGCCAACGCCCGTCTATCTGGCACTCCGACACCTCCGCGACATCGAGGAGATCCCGGCCTGAGCGATCTGCGCACGGCGCCCGACCGGAATGCGGCCCCGACCGCCGCGGGGAGACGCCATCACCGAAATCACCGCTCACCGCAGCGTTTTCAAGGACACCAACCTGCATATGGACGACACCGACGGGCAGCGAATCCCGGCCTCAGACGCTCCGCCAATCCCCAGATGTGAGGTGGGAGCCGGCCTGCGGGCCCATCTGCAGCATGCCGCCGTCCACCGCCCAAGAGGCGCCGGTGACGTAGGACGCTTCCGCCGAGGCAAGAAACCTGATGACGGCAGCGATCTCGTCTGGCGCGCCGGGCCGGCCGAGCGGCACACCCGGTCGGTCCACCTGGTGCGGATCGATGTCCTCCTGCCCGGTCATCGGTGTGGCGATCTCGCCCGGCGCAACACTGTTGACCGTGATGCCGTGCTGGCCCAGCTCCAACGCCATCGTCTTGATCAGGCCGCCCAGGCCGTGTTTTGCGGCGTCGTAGGCGGCAGAGCCGACTCGCGGCTGATGCTCGTGAACGCTGGTCACCGCGACGATCCGGCCCCCGTTGCCGGCCTTCACCATCTGCGCGGCCGCTCGCTGCAGGCAGACGAAGGCACCGTCCAGATCGGTGGCGACGGTCTTGCGCCACTCGTCGTAGCTGGTGTCCAGGAACATGGTGCTGCCGTTGGTGCCGGCGTTATTGACGAAGACGTCCAGGCCACCCAACTTGTCGATCAGGTCGTCGACGGTGTCGCCGCAGCCGGGGGCGTCTGCCACGTCCAGCCGGCTGACCACGGCGTTGCGGCCGACCCGGCGCACCTGCTCGGCAGTCTGCTCGGCGCCGTCCCGATCCGAATGCCAGGTGACGCCCACATCCAGACCGGCTTCGGCAAGCGCTACGGCGGTGGCCCGGCCGATACCCGAGTCGGAGGCGGTGACGATCGCGATGGTGGGGGAGAAGGTCATAAATGTTCCGTTCCCTATCGAAATGTTCCGAAACACTGAGGGTGGCTGCGACTCCGGCACGTGCTGTACGTCAGTCGCGGCTACCGGATTCCGGGCGCCGTCACCAGTGGTGGGCATATCGTCGGGAGATCGTCGAGAGGGCAACCGCGATCACCAGGATCCCGCCCTTGAAGATGTACTGCCAGAACGTCGGGGTGCCCAACAAGGCCAGCCCGTTGAATCCAACGTTCACCACTAGCACGCCGATTAGGGTGCCGAGGATGTGGAACTCGCCGTCCCGCAGGGTCGCTGAGCCGAGGAAAACCGCCGCGAACGAGTCCATCAGGTAGCTGTCGGCGGCGCTCACCGTCCCACTGCCAAGCAGCGAGGCCAGCAGGATGCCGGTGAAAGCCGCACACACTCCCGCGATCACGAACGCGGTGATCTTCGATCGGTCCGTGCGGATGCCGGCCAGCCGGGCCGCACTCCGGTTGGCGCCGACGGCCTGGATGCGCTGACCCGAAGCGGTGCGATTCAGGATCACCCAGAGCACCGCGACCACCAGCAGCATGAACCAGATCGGGTTTGCGATCCCCAGGAACTTGGCCAGCGCCAGGTAGGTGAACTCCTTGGGCACCTGCACGATCGGCGACCCAGCGGTGTACCCGAAGGCCAGCCCGGTCAGCACGGTGCCGATGCCAAGGGTGGCCACCACCGCATTGACCCTGGCCTTGGTCACCAGCAGGCCGTTGACGGTGCCGATGCCTCCACCGGCCACCAGGGTGACCAGCACGGCCAGGGCGATCGGCAATCCCTGGTTGGCGATCAATCCGGTCACCAGCACGCCGGCCAGGCTGGCCGCGTAGCCGACACTCAGGTCGAACTCGCCGACCACCAGCACCATGGTCAGTCCGCAGGCGATGATCGCCGTCAGCGAGGACTGGTTGACGATGCTGAGCAGGTTGCCGCCGGAGAGAAAGGCGCCATTGGGCACCGAGACACTGAAGATGACGATCATCAGCGCCATCGCGATCAGGGTGCCGTACTTGGAGACGATCATCAGCGTCGGTCCGGCTGCCCGCCCCAGAATGCCACCAGGGGGAAGTCGCTCGCCTGGCCCGGCGCCGCTCGCGGGTGCCATCGCTGGACTCGAAACCTGCGCCGACGCTGAATCTCTCGGCGGGTCCGCCGTCGCACCGTTCTTGGTCAACGGATTCATGCCGGCTCATCCTCTCTCGTCTGCGGTGCCTGCGATGGCGACTGCACATCCCCGTGCGTCTGCTCGAAACTGAGTGACAGTAGGCGATCCGCGGTGATCCCCGCACCCACGAGTTCACCACTGACCCGTCCCTCGGCCATTACCACCACTCGATCGCACAATCCGACCAACTCCTCGTTGTCGGATGAGATGGCCAGCACCGCAGTCCCTCCGGCGGCCAGGCTCCGCACCACCCGATGGACTTCGGCACGGGCACCGACATCCACGCCCCGGGACGGCTCGTCGAGAATCAGCAACGTCGGCCGGTCCAACAACCAACGGGCGATCGCCACCTTCTGCTGGTTGCCGCCGGACAGCGAGTCCACCGGATCGGTGATGTCCCCGGACTTGACCGTCATCCTGGCGGCAACATCCTTGGCCCGACGCCGGCCCTCCCGGACCCGAAGCAACGGCCAGCCGTTGCGTCCGCGCAGCGAGCCGAGACTGGCGACGTTGATGTTGAAGTCGATCGACCGTTCCAGGAACAACCCTTCGCTGCGCCGTTCCTCCGGTACCAGGCCGATGCCGGCTCTGACCGCGTCCGCGGGCTCACGGAAGCTGACCGGGTGACCGTTCAGCAGGATGGTGCCGGTGGTTCGTTTCGCCGCTCCGTAAACGACTCTGGCCAGTTCGGTGCGGCCGGCACCGACCAGGCCGGCCAGCCCGAGCACCTCACCGGCGTGCACGGTCAGTGACGCGTCCCTTATTCGGTGTGCATCGCTGACGCCGCGAACTTCCAGCACCGGACGACCGTGGTGGGACGGATCGTGACCGTGGTCGGCGATCTCCAGGTCGCGCCCGACGATGGCCCGCACCAGTGCCGCCTTTGACATGCGGGTGGCCACGGTGTGCGCGGTGACGGCTCCGTCCTTGAACACGGTGATGTCCTCGCACAGCTCGCTCACCTCATCGAGGCGATGCGACACGAAGATCACTGCGGTGCCGGAGGCCGCCAGGTCCCGGATGATCCGGTGCAGCCGGGTGGCCTCTTGGGCGGACAGCGATGCGGTCGGCTCGTCCATTGCGATCACTCGGGCGTCCCGGATCAGTGCCCGGCCGATGAGCACCAGCCATTGGTCGGCGACGCTCAGATGGTTGACGTTCGTCGACAGCTGGAACCGCATCCCCAGTCGGGCGGCCACTTCTCGAGCCCGGGAGCGCGCCGAGCGCCAGTCAATGACGCCTATTCTGGTCGGCGGTCGTTGGCCGAGCATCATGTTGCGCAATACGTTCCAACCGGGTATCAGGCTCATCTCCTGATGGATGAAGGCCAGCCCCAGAGCCGAGGCGTCATCCGGATTGGCGATTGTTGCTGCGACACCGTCGATCACGAACTCGCCCTCGTCGGGGTGCTCGAGCCCCGCGAGGCACTTGATCAATGTCGACTTCCCGGCACCGTTCGCCCCGATCAGTCCATGCACCAGGCCGGGTCGAATCTCCAGGTCCACTCGATTCAACGCCTGAACACCGCCGAACGCCTTGCTCACGCCGCGTACGGAGATCAGCGGTGGCGAGCCGTTGTGCGCCATCATCATCGTCGATCGTTCCGTCAGCTCAGCGCTTCTGGGTGTTCGGACAGGAACGTTGCGATGTTGTCCTTGTTGACGAGAATGCCCGGCACATCGATGGTCTGTGGTTTCGCGGCGCCGCCGGCGGCCGACTTGAGGACCGTCTCGAACATGGTACGGCCCTCGCCCTTACCGTCCTCGTAGACGGTGGCGGTGAGGGATCCGTCCTGCACGGCTTTGATCGCAGCACTGGAGCCGTTGATGCCGTACGTCAGCACATCCGTGCGGCCCTGCTGTTTGAGTGCTGAGATCGCGCCGAGGGTCGGATCCTCCCAACATCCCCACACCGCAAGGGGTTTGCCGCCGGCCGGGTGCCCGGCCAACCAGGCCGTCGCGTAGCGGGAGCCGTCCTGGAGGAAACCAGGAATGTTCACCTCGTTCTTGGTGATGGCGACGTTCGGCGCCTTCTGTTTCATCATGGTGTCGAACAGGCCCTCGCGGTCGCGACAGACCTGCCCGGTGCGGTAGGTCAGCGCCAGCACCGCGCCGTCACCTTTCATGGCGTCGATCATCGCCTGGGTGGCCGGTGCGGCGAACGGTGCGCCGTTGCCGGTCGTCATCACCACTGCAGTACCAAGGCCGCCGCCCCAGGTGGCCACCGGGATGCCGGCCGACTGCGCCGCGTTGAGCCCGCTGCCCAGCGAACTGGTCGGGAACACCAGGTCGAAGATCATTCCCGCCTTCTTGTTGACGAAGTTCCGGATCGCAGTGTTCGCCTGGTCGGCGTTGCCGGCGGCGCCCACCACCTCGACCTTCCACCCGGCCTTTTCGGCTGCCTCGGTGGCGCCGGCGATTACCCGTGCGTTGTTGGCATCGGTGGCGCTGATGGTGACGATGCCCAGCAGCTTTCCGCCGGTCGGGCCGTTTTCGTTTACGCCGCCGGCCGAGCTGCCACCTGTTGATCCCGCCGACCCGGCGGCGGTGTCACCGGATCCGGGCGCCGCAGCGGAAGCCGCCGGCACGGCTGGGGCGGTGCTGCCGGTCGTCCCACTGTCGGGCACGCTGCAGCCCGACACAGCGACGAATGCCGCAATGGCCATCGTGCTCGCGAGAACTACGGTGTTCTTACGCATGTCGGTGCTCCTTGGGGGTGGTGGTGGCCGCTGCTGCGGGTTCCGGCGCGGTCTGATCAGCGGGCTTCGACTCGGCCGATTCCGGTACGGCCGATGCCGGTACGGCCGACGCCGGTACGGCCGGCTCCGGTACGGGCGCTTTCGGTACGGCCGGATGCTGGATACGGGAAGCCTCGCCGTCGGCCAGCACCAACTCAGCGACCTGCAGTTTGTCGTCGAACTTCCGTGACGGATGCCGACGGAAGGTGTCGTACTCGTGGACGATCACCAGCCGGTTCGTATCGACGGCGGTCTTGGCCATCTCGTCGATGATCTGCAGCCCGCGCCATCCGCTGCCACCGCCGAACCCGATGTTCACCGGAACGCCGGACTGACCGATGCCTTCGGCATTCTCATAGGAGTAGAGGGCATCGCCGGTGACGACCCAGTTGTCGCCGCCGTTCTCGACCACCACGTACTGGCCGCCCATCGTGTGAGTGTCCAACGCCGTGCGAATGTGCAGGCCGGGATACAGGTTCTCCACCGGTCCGTCCAACAGACGCAGCCGGCCGGAGTCGGCGAGCTGCTCGAGCATGGTGACGTCCTCCGGGTCGAGGGCGGTGATGATGCTGGCGTAGAGGCGGGCGTTGTCCAGTGCCCACCTCGAGCTCTCCAGCTCGACCCGTTGCAGGTAGAACGTTGCGTTCGGGAAGTAGCGCGCGGCGCCGGCGTGGTCGTAGTGGGCGTGCGTGAGGATGACGGTGTCGATCTGCTCGGGTGTGACGCCGACCTTGGCGAGAACCTCGTCAGGCGAGCGGTAATCAACGATGTTGTTCGCATCGTTGAATTCCTTGTTGGAGCCGCGGTTGTCATGCCCGACGTCCACCAGGATCTGGTGGCCGTCGCCCTCGATGTAGGCGTACGAGTAGGCGAACATCCGGGTGGAGCCGTCCCACGTCCCGTAGGTGATGCATCCGACCGGGTGCTCCAGGCAGTGCGAGTACTCCAGCATCCAAATGGAATAGGACATCGGTGGCCTCCTGTGCGCTCGTCGTCGAGCCGTGATGGCGAACGTAGAAGGGCCGAGAAATTGGTGTCAACAACGGTTCCGAACGAATCCGGCATTACCGATGGCAAGCGCGATGCCGCCTTCGGATGGGGGAACTACCGCTCCTATGGACAGCCTTATTATTGTTTGTTCATGGATCCGAAACGGCGATTCGAGGGTCATGGCGGCCGGCGGTAACGGCTGGAGACCAGTGTCCTACGAGGAACGACACTGGGAGCCGGCACTCGACGTCCGGGACTCCTCCAGCGCCCACGTCACCGCCTCCGGGCCGTATCGTGCGTCCGTCCCACCGACCATCGCTGGAGCAGAGGTACTGCTCGATCCGGCGACCGCGGCGCTGGCACACGAAGCCACCGCCGAGCTGATCCGGTTCGATACCGAACACGGCTGGGACGGCAACCCGCTGGTGCCGTTGCTGCTGCGGTTGGAGTGTGCCGCGAGTTCGGCCATCGAACGGGTGACTGCGCCGGCTCAGTCGATGATGCTGGCAGAGATTGAGGAGACACTGGAGCCGCACGCCCGCCAGATCGTCAGCCATGTCCGGGCGGACGAGGTGGCATTGACCGCGGCCGGATCGCTGGACGAGGCCTCCATCGTGTTAGTGCAACGCACCATGATGGCCTCGTCACGACCGGACCGGAGAGGTCGCTGGCGGGACCAGCAGGTGTGGCTCGGTGGTGGTTCGGCGGGTCCGCAGCGAGCGCCGTTCGTCCCGCCGCACCAGTCGAGACTGCCGCAGTTGATGGCCGATCTGATCGCCTTCGGCCGCCGGGAGGACCTACCGTCGTTCGTTCAGATAGCCATCGCCCATGCGCAGTACGAGACCGTGCATCCGTTCCTGGAAGTGAACGGGCGTACCGGGCGCGCGCTGATGCAGGCGATGCTGCGGCGCGCGGACCTGACCCGGGCGGTCGTGGTGCCGTTGTCGGCCGGGCTGTTGCAGGACACCGCGGCCTACTTCGATGCGTTGCGGCACTACCGATCCGGGCGGATCTCGCCGATCATCGAAGTCTTCGCCGGGGCGGCCCATACCGCCGTCGCATCCAGTCGGGTACTGATCGACGATCTGTCCGATGCCCGCGAGCGGTGGGAGGAACGGTTGACCGCCCGGCAAGGTTCCGGAGCCCGCCGGTTGGTATCGCTGGTACAGAGCCAGCCGGTGATCAACTCGCGGCTGGCAGTGGGCTATCTCGGAGTGACGGCTCCGAATGCGCAGCTGGCGATCGACCGGCTGGTCGCCGACGGCATCCTCAGCCAGATCGGTACCACCCGGCGGAACCGGACCTGGGCGGCCGTCGAAGTGCTGGACGCCATGGACGCCTTCACCGAACGGGCCCGCCGGGAACGCTGACCTCGTCAGCGGCTGGCGGTGACCCGCTCCCGCAGACCGACCGCCAGACCGGCCACGGTGAGCAGATCGACCAGGCCACCGCCGATCTCGGCGAGTCGACGGTGCCGGATACCGGACATCCGCAGTCGCAGGTGGACCCGGCTGCCGGTCGAGGTCGGCCGCAGAATGATCGCCCAGCTGAGCTGTAGGGCGCCGCGGGTCGAGTGGTGCAGCAACAGCTCCGGCGGATCATGCCGGACGATCTCGAAGTTCGCGTTCCTGCCGCCCCAGTCCGGGATCACGTCACCCGGCCTGAGGTGCTGCCAGCTCGGCTCGATCCGGCGGAGCGGCCGCCCACAGCGTGGAAGAAAGCGCTCCACCCAGCGCGGCAGGTACCAACCGGCTCGTCCCTTGCCGAGTTGGGCGATCCATGGCCACACCTGCTCGGGCTCGGCTGGCAGGTCGAAGCCGCGATCCATCACCACATCCGGCGCCCGCACCAGTTCGTCACCCGGTGCGGCGCCGGCGATCTCAGCCGGCTGGGCGCCGACGCCCAGATCGAGTCTCACGAGCCGGCGGCGCGCAACGTTTCGACGCCCGGCCCGGTTAGCTCGTTGCAGGCCGCACTGCGCCCGGTCATCGCCAGCAGCACCGACAACAGCGGGCCGCGTACCTCCGGCCCGTCGCCGTGCGTCCAGTCCTGATCGGTGGCCACCAGCCGCACCCCTGCGATCCGGCTCTTGCTGCCGATCAACGCATTCGATCGGCGGTAGAAATCGGCGACCTGGCGGACTGCCTCGGGCGGATAGTCGTGGTCAATACCGAGCGGCCGGCGGATGTCCTCGCTGTGCACGATCACCTCACCGAGCCAGGAGGTCTTCGGTCCGGGGGGCGACGAGGTCGAGTGTTGAAGGCTGCGGAATGTGGCCAACGTGTCGGCCGGAGTCGACCCCAATCGTTTGCCGAGCTGGGTCCGGGTGAACCGGGGGAAGCTGAACCCGGATCCGACGAATCCCAGCAGGAACGTCGGTGGGGTCAACGAGGCGGTGGCACTCAGGTGGGCCAGCACCTCGCGGACGGTCCAGTCGCTGCACCAGGAAGCTGTTTGCCACTGGTCGTCGGTCAGCGCAACCAGATCGTCGGCCAGCGCACCGCGTTCGGTGGCTACCGTTGCCCAGAGATCCGTCATCGAAACTCCTCAGCCGCCGACCCGGAACGAGCCGGATGCTCGCAAGCTACCCCTGCTCGGTCGACGGCGACAGACCCGAATCCATCCCGGCGGCCCCGAGGCTTCGATGAAGGAACCGGCCGATGTCGGCGACCAGATCGGCGGCCACCGGGCCGGCACCGCCCGGATCGTCGGCGCTGCCGAAACCCTCGGTCAGGACGGTGAGCGCGAGCACCGGCCGGCCGGCCACCAACAGATAGCCGGCGTCGTGCCGGATCCCGGCCAGCTCGCCGCTCTTGTGGGCGAAGCAGGCGCCGGCCGGCAGATGCCTGGGCAACCGGTCGTTCAGCTGCTGACGGGCCAGCGCGTGGCGGGCGACGGCGCAGGACTCCTGGCTGCCGAACAGCCCGCCGCGGCCGATAGCGATCTGCTCCAGTAGCAGCGTCATATCCGTTGCGGTGGTGTGGTTCTCCAGGCCGACGCGGCGGGCCTCGAGGTCCATCATCGTCCGCCGCAGCCGAGTGTGCGCCAGACCGGCGGCGGCCGCGGACCGGTTGATCACGGCCATTCCGATTGCATCGATCAGCAGGTTGGTGGCCAGGTTGTCGCTGATGACGATCATCAGGGTCAGCAGATCGCGGACACTCAGCCGATCCAGATCAGTCAGCTCGGCGAGGACGCCGCTGCCGCCCACCCGGGGCACCGCGTCGAGTCGTAGTTGACGGGACAGTGGCAGCCGGCCCGATTCGGCCTCCTGCAGCGCTGCCACCATGATCGGTACCTTGATCAACGACGCCGAGCTGAAAACCCGCTCGGCGGCGATCGACACCCGTTGCCCGGCAACGAGATCCCTGGCCGCCACCGCCACGTTGCCGCCTTGAATCGACCGCTCGGCGATCATCGCCGACAGCTGTTCCGGCAGGCTGGTCCAACTCACGTCAACACCCAGAACAGCACGAAGAACAGCATGGTGTTCGTGGTCATGATTTCCCAGCCGGGCGGATGTCAACGAGCACAATGGGTTTCGACTCCTGTCGTGATCAGCGACGGGTGGTTCCGGATCGGCCGCGGATCACCCGGCCGGGTCGGAGGTCGGTAGGCCGGCCATCCTGCAACACCGGTCGGCCGGCGATGAGGGTGTGCAACACTCCGTCGGCCAACTGCCAGGGATCGTGGTAGTCGGAGCGATCGATCACCGCGGCCGGGTCGAAGACACACAGGTCGGCGATCGCGCCGACCCGGAGTACTCCTCGGTGCTGCCAGCCCAATCGGGACGCCGGCAGCGACGTCATCTTGCGAACCGCTTCCGGCAGAGTGAGCAAGCCGCGTTCCCGGACATAGCGGCCGAGTACTCGGGTGAAGGTGCCGAAGCTGCGCGGATGTGGTTGCTGGGCGCCGGAGGTGGCCAACACCGATCCGTCGCTGGCCACTGCGGCCAGCGGATGGGTCAGCACCACCTCCAGGTCGGCGTCGTCCATCGCGTGGTTGATGATCGCCACCACTCCGCGCTGGCCGCGGAGCAGCTCGACGATGGTTTCCGCCGGATCCAGCCGGAGCAGTTCGGCGATGTCGGCCACGCTCCGGCCGATGTACTGCCGGTACGGGCCGTCTCCGGTGCCGGCGATGATCACCCCGGCCGGCAGGATGGTGCGACCGATCCGGTTACGGAGTTCGTCGGCGACCGCGGCGGCGCCGTTGGGATCGGACAACCGCCGTACCAACTGTTCTCGGCCGCCGTCCATGGCCCAGTTCGGCAGCCGCGACGTCAGGGTGGTGCTGGATGCGGTGTAGGGATAGACGTCGGTGCTCACGTCGATGCCGGACCTGCGGGCGTCCTCGATGGCGGCCAGCGCGGTGCCGGTGCCGCCCCAGTTGGCCGGCCCGATCGCCTTCAGGTGGGAGATCTGCAGCCGCGCAGCGGATCTGCGCGCCGTGTCGATCGCCTCGTTGACTGCCTCCATCAACCGGTCACCCTCGTCGCGGATGTGCGAGGCGTAGAGCAGGTCGTGCCCGGCGACCACGCTGCACAGGTCGAGAAGTTCGGCTGCCGCGCAGAACGACCCCGGTGCATAGATCAGTCCGCTGGACAAGCCGACGACGCCGGCGTCGATGGCCTCGCCGAGCAGCTGACGCATCCGGTGCTGTTCGTCGGGTGTCGCTGGCCGTTCGTCCGGGCCCATCGCGCCGATCCGCAGGCTGCCGTGCCCGACCATGGCGCCGATGTTGACGCCCAGCGGCAGTGCATCGTCCCGCCCTGTAACACCAACGCCGTCATCTTGCTGGGTCTCCGTTTCGCAGGCGTCGACAACTCGATAGCGGCTCGGTGTGGTCCGTGATGTCGGCGGGCGCAGGGGTAGCGCACCTGGACAACCGCACGGAGTTTTCTCCGGGCGGCACCGATCGTCAAGCACCCGCTGGCGGCAGAACGAGCCCGCTGGAAGGGGCGATCGGCAAGGTCACACCGGAAACGGCATCATCGGCCGACGGGACATGCGTAGACTATCGGCAGCGGCCCGCCCAGTTTCGCCTCGGGTCTGCTTCTTTGAGTCGATGCTCATGCGCCGCGACCACTGAGATTTCACTGCAGTGGCTCGCGCCGGGCGGAACGACCAACCCACTGACGGGAAGTACTTTTCTGTGTCCGCAACAACTTCTGTGTCCGCAACAACTTCTGTGTCCGCAACAACTTCTGTGTCCGCTGCCGCTGGGTCTTCATCCAGATCAGCGTCTTCATCCAGACCAGCGTCTCCATCCACGACGGCGCCCGCGGCCGACTTCGCCGATCTTGGCGTACCTGCTGCGCTGACCGTAGTGCTCGCCGCCGGCGGCATCACCGTCCCGACGCCGATCCAGGCGGCCACCCTGCCGGACTCGATGGCCGGTCGGGACGTGCTGGGTCGCGGCCGCACCGGTTCCGGCAAGACCTATGCCTTCCTGCTGCCGCTGCTCACCCGGCTCGCCGACTCCGGCAGCCGTCGGCAGCCGAAGCGGCCGCGTGCGCTGATCCTGGCGCCGACCCGCGAGCTGGTCACCCAGATCACCGCTGCGATGGCGCCGCTGGCCAAGCCGATGGGCATCAACTCGATGACGGTCTTCGGCGGCGTCGGCCAGAACCCGCAGGTCGACGGTCTGCGGCGCGGTGTCGACGTGGTCGTCGCCTGCCCCGGCCGGCTGGAAGATCTGATGAAGCAGGGGCACATCAGCCTCGATGCCGTCGAGATCACCATCCTGGACGAGGCCGACCACATGGCCGATCTCGGGTTCCTGCCCGGCGTCCGGCGGATCATGGACAAGACCCCGACCCAGGGACAGCGGATGTTGTTCTCTGCCACGCTGGATGCTGGTGTCGATGTGATCGTCAAGCGATTCCTGTCCAATCCGGTGACCCACCATGCGGATTCGGTCCAGTCGCCGATCTCCGAGATGAGCCACCACGTGCTGCACGTCAGCAACGAGGCGCACCTGCCGGTGCTGATCGATCTGACCGCTGCACCCGGCCGCACCATCGTCTTCGCCCGCACCAAGCACCGGGCGAAGAAATTCACCCGACAGCTCAACGCCTCCGGAGTTCCGGCAGTCGAGTTGCACGGCAACCTGAGCCAGGGCGCGCGCACCCGCAACCTTGACGACTTCCACTCCGGAGCGGCGAAGACGTTGGTAGCCACCGACATCGCCGCTCGCGGCATCCACGTCGACGACGTCGCCCTGGTGATCCACGCCGATCCGCCGGTCGAGCACAAGGCCTACCTGCACCGCTCCGGGCGGACAGCGCGGGCCGGCGCCGCCGGTGCCGTGATCACCCTGATGACCGACGAGCAGCAGCGCGACGTGCGGGACCTGACCCGCAAGGCCGGCATCAACCCGACCACCACCCGGATCGACGCCTCCCACCCGTTGCTGCGCACGTTGGCACCGGGTGAGCGCACCTTCACCACGCCGATCATCCGCAGCGAACCCGTCGACTCGCCGGCTGCCGGCCGGGGCGGCGCCCGCACCGGCGGCGGCCGGAACCGTGGGCCGGGTAAGTCTGTTGCAGATCGTTCGGCCGGTGCTCCGCGCACTGACCGGTTCGGCAACGACCGCTCGGCCGGTGCTCCCCGTACCGATCGCACCGGTGCTCCCCGCACCGACCGCACCGGTGCCTCTCGCGGTGAGCGCTCCGGTGCTCCGAGTGGCGATCGCACCGGCGGCGGACCTCGCACCGAGCGCGGATCGGGTGCCCCCCGCGGCGACGGCCAGGCCCGTCGCGGTGGATCGGGTCGCGTTGACGCATCCTCGTCCCGCGGAACTCGCGGCGGCTCCGGCCGCTCAGGTGGTGCGCCGAAGACCGTCTACAGCAGCACCTCCGGTGGTGCCGCAGCTTTCTCGGCAAAGTCACGCGTCGGCTCTCGCTGAACTGGTCATCACCACTGATCCCTCGGAACTGGGCGCCGGATCGCTCTCTCGGCGCCTATTGCCGCTGATCGCCGATCCGGGGCCCGATCTGGTGAGTGGGTGAGGACCAACCCTGGTGGTATTCGGCGGGCCGCCCAGATCGATGTCGGTCGGCTCCCCTGGAGAGCGCTTGTCGGAGCCACCGGGATACTGGACCGGTGGAACCGGTGACCTATGCGGAGCGGCGCTCGTCGAGACTGCCGGCCACCCGGTGGCGCCGCAGTGCCGGCCCGGGAACCTTCGGGATTCTGCCGGACGGCTGCATGGATCTGATCTGGGACGGCCAGCGCCTGCTGATCGCCGGTCCGGACACCGCGACCGTCACCTTCACCGCTGACCGGCGACTGGAGTTGACGGCACTCCGATTCGATTCCGGTGTCGCCCCGCTGGTCCTCGGCGTGCCGGCCGACGAGATGACCGATGCCAGAGTCGATCTCGCCGATGCGTGGTCGCCACACCTGGCTCGGGAGTGGGCCGAAACGCTGGCAGCGGCCACCGATCCGTTGCCGGCGCTCGAGCAGTTGGCAGCCGCGCGGCTGGCGGCGGCGGGCGGCGTTCCCGGCTGGATTTCGGCGACCACCCGGCTGCTCGATTCCGGTGCATCGGTAATGGACGTCGCCGATGCACTCGGCGTCACGGCCCGCCACCTGGGGCGAAAGGCGTTGCAGCACTTCGGATACGGGCCGAAATCACTGCAGCGGATCCGCCGGCTCGACCGCGCATTGGGGCTGTTGGGTACCGGCGGCCGGCTGTCCGACGTTGCCCACCGCTGCGGATATGCCGACTATCCGCACATGTTCCGCGACTTCCGCCGGCTCACCGGTGCGCCGCCGGCGACCTTTCAACCCAGCGCGGCGTAGAAATCCACCGGGTTCCCGTCAGGATCGAGCACCACTGCATATCGCTGGTTCCAGAAGGCGTCGAACGGTTCCAGGTGACTCTGGTGTCCGGCGTCGATCAGGGCCGCATGCACCGCATCGACCTCGGCGGGAGTGCCGCAGTCGAAGGCGACGGACATCCGATGACCGCCGCTCGGTGGGGTCCAGTCGGGTTCGAGCGATCGGACCACCTCGACGGTGTCGAACATGATCCGGAACCCGTCGACCACCGGGACGTCGACATGTGGTTCGGTCTCGGCGCCGTCGGGAACCGGCAGGCCGCACAGCCGGTAGAAGGCCATCGATCGGGCCATCTCCTTGACCACCACGGACAGGACGTTGAGCTGGGGTGAGTTCGTCATCCCGTCAAACTAGGGCCGCCGGTCGATCCCTGTCATGAACGTTTCGGACATCCGGGGGCGCGTACGTATTCGTCCCATGACACAGTGAGAATCATGACGAGCCCGACCACGTTCCTGCTCATCCCCGGTGCCGACGGCAGGGCCTGGTACTGGCATTTGCTGGTGCCCGAGTTGGAGCGGCTGGGCAGCCCGGCGATGGTGGTCGATCTGCCGAAGGAAGGCACTGCCGGCCTGGCCGACCATGTCGATGCGGTGATCGCCGCGGCCGGCGGCACCGGCCCGTTGGTGCTGGTCGCCCAGTCGCTGGGCGCGTTCGTCGCGCCACTGGTCTGCGACCGACTGCCGGTCGAGCAACTGGTGTTGCTCAACCCGATGGTCCCGGCGCCCGGCGAGACCGCCGGCGACTGGTGGGAGGCCACCGGCCAGGACGCTGCCCGGGTGGCCGCGGCCGAACAGGATGGCCGACCGGCCGAGTTCGATCTGCACACCGGCTTCTTTCACGACGTGCCGGCGGACGTCACCGAGCAGGCCTTCGCCGCCGATTCACCGCCGGCCGAGTTGGGTGCGGTGTTCGCCGAAAGCTGGCCGCTGGCGGCTTGGCCGGACGTCCCCACCCGTTTCCTGCAGGGCGCCGACGACCGGTTCTTCCCGCTGGAGTTCCAGCGTCGGATCGCCCGGGATCGGCTCGGAATCACCGACATCGACGTGATGCCCGGCGGACACCTGCTCGCGCTGAGCCAACCGGCGGAGCTGGCCACCCGGCTCGTCGGCTACTTGCACTGAGTCGGCTGTTCGGCTGTTGTTCGTCCCGATCCGACCCGGCGTTGCCAGCCCAGATTTGCCGATGATCATGGTGTGCTGCCCGCGAAATGCCACAATTTCGTCCGGTTTATCGTGCCACACATGATGATCATCGCGAGTGGGGGACACCGAGTTCGGTGCGCAATCGGGCCACCCACGCCGGCTGGTCGCCGTAACGTTGCGACTTGATCAGCCGGCCGGCGGCGCTGTCGGCAATGAACTCGGCCATTCGGCCGGCCTTGGTGGCCTCCCGCTTCGCCGAGACCACCCAGTTGACGACGATCTTGCGATAGGACGCCGGGGCGGCAGCGAACCAGGCCGAGGCGATCGGATCCGCCTGCAGCAGCTCCGCGAATTTCGGCGGGAAGGTCGTCGATCCGGAGTTCTCGTAGGCGTAGATCCCGGACCGTTCAGGGCGGCGGAGTTCGAAGGCAGCCAGCCCGGCCGGACGCATCCGCTTCTGCTCGATGAGCTTGGCGACCAGGCCGATGTTGATGGTGCTCCAGTTGCTGGACTTCTTCCGCGGCGTCCACCGCTGCCGCCTCGAATCGTCATCGATGCGCTGCGCCACCGAGTCGATCCAGCCGAAACACAACGCCTCCTCCACCGCTTCGGCCCACTGCAGACCGCGATCCGGCACGTGCTTCTTGTGCAGACCCATCCACAGTTCGGTCGCGCTCTGGTGGTTCGCCTCCAGCCAACGACGGAACTCGGCGGGACCGCTGAAGAACAGCGCCGGCCGGTCCGCCGAACCGCCCGGGGTGCCGATCATCGGCCCAGTATCGCCGGACCCGACGACCATCGGCGGCCGACGGACCGTCACCCCGATGAGTTTCGCCGTCCGCGCCGGGGTGGAATGTTCACGGCGATGCACGGGTTGCCGGAAGGGTGACCCAACAGATCCGCCGGTCGTCGGTCGGGCTGCGTTCCGAACGCGGCCCGATCCTGTTGTCGGTGATGCTCAGCACCGGGCTGGTCGCGATCGACTCGACGATCCTGGCCACCGCGGTGCCGTCGGTCGTCGACGACCTCGGCGGCTTCGCCCAGTTCCCCTGGCTGTTCTCGGTGTATCTGCTGGGCCAGGGCGTCGCGGTGCCGATCTACGGCAAGCTCGCCGACATCGTCGGGCGCAAGCGCATCATGCTGTTCGGTGTCGCCACCTTCGTGCTCGGCTCGATCCTCTGCGGCTTCGCCTGGAGCATGCCGGCACTGATCGCATTCCGGGCGGTGCAGGGGCTCGGGGCCGGCGCCGTGCAGCCGATGAGTATGACGATCGTCGGCGACATCTACTCGCTCGCTGAACGGGCCAAGGTGCAGGGCTACGTGGCCAGCGTCTGGGCGATCTCCGCGGTGGTCGGGCCGACGCTCGGTGGGGTCTTCTCCGACTTCCTGAACTGGCGCTGGATCTTCTTCGTCAACGTTCCGCTCGGCGTCTTGGCCGCCTGGATGCTGATCCGCAACTTCGAGGAGAAGATCACCCGGCGCACACATCGGATCGACATCGCCGGCGCGGTGCTACTGGCGGCCGGCAGCAGCCTGCTGATCCTGGGCCTGCTGGAGGGTGGTGTGCTCTGGGAGTGGTTGTCCTGGCAGAGCTTTGCGGTGTTGGTCGGGGGTGTTGTGCTGCTCGGCGCGTTCGTGCTGGCCGAGCGGCGGGCCACCGAACCCATCCTGCCCGGCTGGGTGTTCGGCCAGCGAGTCTTCAACGGCAGCAACCTGGCCAGTCTGATGGTCGGCGCAATGCTGATCGGGCTCACCTCGTACGTGCCGCTGTACGCCCAGGGCGTCCTGGGGACCAGCGCGCTGATCGCCGGATTCGCGCTGGCCGCGCTGACCATCGGCTGGCCACTGGCGGCATCGAATGCCGGAAAGTTGTATCTGCGCATCGGCTTTCGCAACACCGCGCTGCTGGGCTCGGTGCTGGTCCTGGTTGGCGCCGCGCTGATGACGGCGCTGTCCGCGCACAGTGCACTCTGGCAGGTGGCTGTCACCTGCTTCGTGGTCGGACTCGGGATGGGTTTGATCGCCAGCCCCACATTGATCGCCGCCCAGTCGAGTGTCGACTGGCAGCGAAGGGGAGTGGTGACCGGCGCCAACGTCTTCGCCCGGTCGATGGGCAGTGCGGTCGGAGTGGCGGTGTTCGGCGCCATCGCCAACGCGTCGCTGGCGGTCAAGGTCGGCGGCCACGGCGCGATGACGGCCGCGGATGTGCCGACGCCGGTGCTGTTCTCGGCGCTGCACCAGGTGTTCCTCGCCTCGGCCCTGGTTGCGGTACTGATGCTGGCCGCCGTGCTGGTGATGCCGCGACACGTCGAGCTGGCCGCCAGCAACTGACGGAGGCGGCGACGGACGGCCGCCGGCCGATCAGCGCTGGGCAGCCGATGGTCGCACCCGCGCACTCACTCGGCGCCGCACTCCCAGGCGCCGACCTCGCGGACGACCTCGGTGCCTCGCTCCTTCAGCTCGGCGATCGAGGAGACGCCCACCAGCGTCATGGTGCGGCGCAGTTCGTCGGCGAGAATTTCGATCACCCGACTGACTCCCGGAGAGCCGGCGGCCGCCAGACCGTACAGGTAGGGGCGGCCGATCGAGCACGCGTCTGCCCCGAGCGCGAGGGCCTTGACGATGTCGCTGCCTCGCCGGATGCCGGAGTCGACGTAGAGTTCGATGCCGTCACCGACTCGTTGTCGTGACTCCTGTAACACGTCGATCGGGCTCAGCATGTGGTCGAGCTGGCGGCCGCCGTGATTGCTCAGCTGCACCGCATCCAAGCCGATGTCCGCCGCCCGGACGACGTCCGCCGGATTGACACAACCCTTCAGGACGAGCTTGCCCGGCCAGGCTGCACGCAGTGCCTCGAGATCTGCCCAGCCCTTGCTCGAATCGGAATGCCCGAGGATCTGCTGCCACATCGACGGTGTGACCATCGAAGCGACGCCGGAGTCGTCAGGTTCCAAATTCGGGAAGCGAATCCCCTCTGCCCGCAGGAAATTGATCCACCAGCGAGGCCTGACGGCAATCCCCATCAGTGAGGAGAGCGTCAGTGCGGGAGGGGCCGTGAAACCATTGCGGAGATCTCGCTCCCGCGAGCCCAGAGCACGAGTGTCCACGCCCACCAGGAGCGCGCGGTAGCCGGCAGAACTGCACCGATCCAACTTTGCCTGCAAGTAGCCACGATCGTCGGACAGTCCCAGATTGAACCAGCGGTCGAGATCCGGGACCTGGTCCGCAAGGACCTCCATGGAGACCGTGCTGAGGCCGGCGAGTCCGTACGGCACGCCAGCCGCTTGTGCCGCCCTGGCAACTGCCAGTTCGCCCTCCGGATGGAACAGCCGGGTCGCGCCTGTCGGGGTGAGGGTGAGCGGAAGTGCAGCAGTCCGCCCGAGTATCTCGGTCGTCGTGCAGGGCCCGGCGACCGGACCCCAGCTGGGCATGAGTCCCCAGTGCCGGAATGCAGCGAGGTTGTGGCGCAGGGTCACCTCGTCTTCGGAGCCGCCGTCCAGGTAGTCGAAGATACCGGTGGGCAACGCTCGTCGGGCAGCAGCGCGATACTCCGCCACGTTGTAGGCGTTCGCCAACACGCGACGCTGCTTCGAAATAGTAGGCGCTCTGATGTGGACGAGCTGCCGGACATCGCTGAATTTCAAGCGGAGTCTCTCTCTCTGCATCGGCTGCCTGCTGTCAGCCTAGAATCAGCCAGGACCGCACTCTATGGACAATCAGACGAAGCATTGGTGGAGCTGGGTGTGATGAGCTACCAAGGGCTGGGAGAAGATGAGTCGCTGTGCCAGATGAGAGAGCCACGAACGGCGTCTACCACTTGCCGACACTGGCCGACCTGAGCCGATCAATCGGATCCGAAATCGCCGGCCTGGTGGAGAGCCCGGACGGTGATGGTCAAACCGTCTCGGGATCCGCGCTCTACGACCGCTTGGCCAGCCCGCCCCATTTTCCCGGAGCGATTGCTCTTGCCATCGGTATTGCGCTTGCCGGCGAACACCTGCACTCCCAACTGCAGGAACTGAGAGAGGCCGGCTATGTCGCCATGGTGTACAAATCGCACGGAGCGTCCGATGGGAGTCTCCGGCATGCCGCGAGGTCGGTAGGGATCGCCTTGTTTCGAGCGTCTGATTCAGTTCCCTGGGATCAGCTCGCGGCGATCATCGACGCGGCGATCATCCCGCATGGTGAATTCCGGCGCACCCTGTTCCGCAGTCGTCCTGGCGATCTGTTCGAACTGGCAAACGCCGTTGCCTCGCTGTCCGGTGGAGCCGTCGCCATTGCCGATCCGGGACAAGCCCTGCTGGCGTATTCGACCCTGCCTGAACAGCCTATCGACCGCACCCGGCGGGACTCGATTCTCCAGTTGCACGTGCCGCATACCGAACAGAACGACCGAGATTACCGGCGGGTCCATGAATCGCGTGGGGTGGTCAGCGTGGCCCCCGGCGCGCACTCGCTGACCCGCTCCGCCGTCGCCATCCGTGCCGGGACTGATGTGCTCGGTTCGCTGTGGTTGATCGACGCCCAGGACGCCGACAGCGCGGACACCGAGCCGGTGCTGCTGGAGGCCGCCAACGTTGCGGCCCTGCACATCCTGCATCGGCGAACCAACACCGAATCGGCCAGGGCTCGGCAGATCGACCTGGTGAAGCCACTTCTGTTCGATTCCGACCGCTCGGAACTCGCGGCCGTCCAATTGGGCATCTCTGCAGATTCTGTTCGAATCGCGGCGTTGGCCGCGTACGGCCTTGCCGACAATGCACCGGACACCGTTCAGGCGAGTCTGTCGGTCTTCGACACGGTGCGGACAGCGTGCGCGGTCTGGTTGCCGACGGCGGTATGCGGGCTCACCGACAACATCGTCTACATCGTCCTGCCGGAAACATCGGCGTCGTCGCAGACGTTTCAGCGCGAAGCCATTCTGCGAATAGCGCATCACGCCCGCCGGTTGCTTTCCCGCCCGGTGCTGGCCGGTCTCGGGCGATCGACCCCGGTCGCCCTCGTCGAACAGTCACGGCTGGATTCAGAAGACGTACTCGCTGTATTGCTGCATGATGTCGAAGAAGGAACCCTGCGCATCGACTCCGACGGCATAGTCGCCGATCAGCAGTCGCTCGGACCCCGTCTGCATCTTCGCCATATCGACACAGAATTGCGCTCGGCCGGGCTTCTTCCCGGCGATTACGCCACCGAGATCATGGAATACGATGCGCGGCGAAATTCCTTTTTCGAGGAGACGATCCGGACCTATCTGGACTGTCACGCCAATGCGATCGAAACCGCGGCAAGACTTGGCCTGCATGCCAATACAGTTCGCTATCGTCTCTCGCGGGTCGAGCCGCTGTTCGGACTCAAACTGGACGATCCCGAAACTCGGCTCCTCGTGTGGCTGCAATTGTGGGCGAACAACAATGACCGGGTGACGGGTCCGGCCAATTCGGTTCAAGGCGGTCAGAGAACCTTGGACAAGAACGCCTGAGTGCGCTGGTGTTGCGGGTTCGCGATCACCTCGCGCGGGTCCCCGGACTCCACCACCACGCCGTCGTCCATGAATACCAGCGAGTCAGCGACTTCACGGGCGAATCCCATCTCGTGGGTGACCACGATCATGGTCATGCCCGAACTTGCCAGGCCCTTCATCACGTCCAGCACCTCACCGACGAGCTCGGGGTCCAGTGCGCTGGTCGGTTCGTCGAAAAGCATCAGCTTCGGCTTCATCGCGAGTGCACGGGCGATCGCCACCCGCTGCTGTTGCCCACCGGAGAGGTGAGCGGGGTAGTAGTCCGCGCGATCGACGAGGCCGACTCGGCCGAGCAGCTCCCTGGCAAGCTGCTCCACCTGCACCTTCGGTTGTCCCTTCACCCGACGCGGCGCCTCCATCACGTTCTCCAGCGCCGTCATGTGCGGGAACAGGTTGAAGCGCTGGAACACCATGCCGATGTCGCGTCGCTGACGTGCGGCATCCCGTGGGCGCATCTCGTAGAGCTTTCCGGCCGTCTCCCGGAAGCCGATGAGCTCGCCGTCGACGCTGAGCCGGCCGGCCGAGAGCACCTCCAGATGGTTGATGCAGCGCAGGAACGTCGACTTGCCGGATCCGGATGGCCCGACCAAACACATGACTTCACCGCGTTTCACGGTGAGGGAGATGCCCTTGAGCACCCGGAGCGTGCCGAAGCTCTTCGACACCCGGTCGGCCAGAACCATCGGCACCTCCGACTGCGATACCCCGCTCGGCGGGTTCGACTCGGTCATCGGACACCACCCGATCCGGTGTCGTTCGGCGGGCGATCCGCATGGCGCGGAAGCAGCACGGTCGACCGGCCGGCACCGGCGATGGGCAGGGCCCCGGTCGGTGTGCCGGCGGCGGCCACGCCCTTCCGATCCGGCCGCCGGTCACCGACGCCGCGGGCGAATCGGCGCTCCAGGAAATACTGTCCGACCATCAGGATCGACGTGAAGAAGAGATACCAGAGCGATGCCACGATCAACATCGGGATCGGGTTAAACGTCTCCGCCGAAATGTCCCGGGTGCGCGTGTACAGGTCGAAGCTGTAGGGCACTGCCGTGACCAGCGAGGTCGTCTTCAGCATCGAGATGACCTCGTTGCCGGTGGGTGGGATGATGACCCGCATCGACTGCGGCAGAACAATCCTGCGCATCGTCTGGAACCAGCTCATTCCGAGCGCCGTTGCCGCCTCCTCCTGGCCACGGTCCACCGAAAGCAGGCCGGCTCGCACGATCTCGGCCATGTAGGCCGCTTCGTTCAGGGCCAGCCCGATGACAGCAAGGGAGAATGCATTCAGTGCCGCGTTCGTCTCGAAGGTGATCCACGGTTCGAAGAACGGTATGCCGATGTCGATCCTCTGATAGATGATCGCCAGCAACCCCCAGAACACCAGTTGCACATACACCGGCGTACCGCGGAACACCCAGATATAGAACCAGGCAACGCTTTTCACGACCGGGTTCGGTGACAAGCGCATCACTGCCAGGATCCCGCCGAGCACGATCGCCATCACGATCGAATAGATCGTCAGCTGGAGAGTGTTGATGGCCGCCACACTGATCCGGCGGTCGAAGAGATACTTCGCCACCGACGGCCAGTCATACGCTGGGCGGCGCGCGGCGTCGATGACGAACAACGCGAAGAACACGATGAGCACGACTGCGAAGACCGTGCGCCACGGATGCCTGAGCCGGATCGCCTTGATCGGCGGCGATTCGGCTTGGTCGCTCGGCGTCCTTCCGTCCGATGGCTCCGTGCTGCCCGGCGGCGGATCGACTCCCGCCGCCGGATGGGGCCGGCCCTCGTCGGTCACGACTCAGCCTTTGGCTGCGGCGTTGATCGTGATCTTCTTGAGGCCACCGTCCGCAACACCCCACTTGTCGAGGATCTTGTTGTACGAACCGTCATCCACCATCGACTGCAGCGCCGCCTGGACGGCCTGGGCCATGCCGGAGTTCTTGGCAACCGCCAGGCCGTAGGGCGCCGCGTCGAATGTCTTCCCCGCAAGCTGAAGCTTGCCCTTCAGCTGGGCAATTGCGTACAGGGTGACCGGCGAGTCAGCGCTGAACGCATCGGCCTGGCCGAGCGCGACCGCGTTGGCCGCTGCATCCTGCGTGTCCAACGGCACCTTCTGGATTGCCGGCTTGCCGGCGGCCACGCAGGCCTTGCTCTTGGTCGGCACCTCATCGGTGTCCTGGTAGGTGGTGGCCTGCACTGCGACCTTCAGGCCGCAGGCGTTGCCGGGGTCGACATCTTTGCCGGTAGCCGACGCCCATTGGATTCCAGCCACGTAGTAGTTCACGAAATCAACCTGCTTCTCGCGTACCACCGTGTCGGTGAACGACGACTCGCCAATGTCGATCTTGCCGCCGACGATCCCAGGGATGATGTTCTCGAACCTGGCGACCTGATACTCCGCGGTCAGCCCGAGTCTGCGGGCCACCGCATCACCCATCTCGATCGCCCAGCCGACCGGGTTGCCCGCGTCGTCCTTGTATTCGTTCGGTGCGTAGTTCGGACTGGTGCCGATGATGAGCTTGCCTGCCTTGGCGACCTTGGCCGGCAGCAGTGCAGCGGCCGCGTCGTCCTTCTTCTGTTCGCCGTCCGAGGAGCCGTCCGAGGAGCCGGCCGAGGAGCCGGCCAAGGAGCCGGCCGAGGAGCCGGCTGTCGAGCCCGCGGGCGGGTCGGCCGTACCGGCTTTCGAGTTGTCGACACAGCCAGTGAGTACGAGAGCGGCCACTGCAAGTAGCGGAACTGCATGTCTCACGCGCATCGGTCATCCTTCGTGGAAGTTCGTCGGGTGTCTTCGGCCAGGCGCCGCTCGAGTCCACGGCCTTTGGGTTCGTCGCAGCGTGGCCGAACGTGTGGCACACGACGGAGCCTAGGATCACCCGCGCCGGCATTCTATGGACCCGCGGACGAAGCAAGACGGCAAAGGTTTGTGACGACCTGCCAAGCAATGCCACAGGTCGCGACCGGCAACCGGCATCTTCATCACTTGCCGTTGTGGGGAGTACGAGCGATAGTCCAGCTCCGCCAGGATGCCGGTCACCGCACGCTCTCGATCGGCGAGGTCGTTGTCTGTCGGCAGCAGCAGCCGCGGCACGAATGTGCGTCGAACGCTCGCAAGTGCGCGACCTGCGCCTGCTGCGCCGCGCGAATCCGCGTCGAACGCTCGCAAGTGCGCGACCTGTACCGATGCCACCGCACGAATGTGCGTCGAACGCTCGCAAGTGCGCGACCCGCGCCTGCTGCGCCGCGCGAGTCCGCGTCGAACGCTCGCAAGTGCGCGACCTGTACCCTCGCCGCCGTGCGCTGGTGCAGTCGTTGGCGGCACCGGCCGGCGTCTTCGAGGTCGGTTTGGCCGGGATCCGCGATGGGGTGACTCGCTGCCGGATATCCTGCAGCCGTGACTGATCCAGCAGCGCGGTATCCGCTGCTCTATTCACCGCAACAATGGAGTGGGGCGCAGATCGACGTCCAATTCTCGACCGAGCTGCCGCCGGACGAGCTGATTCAGAGCGTGCACGTAATCGGATTCGTCGGCGACGACATCGTGATCTGCCAGGACAATCGGCCGGATGTCTGGTTCCTGCCGGGTGGCACCCGGGAACCGGGCGAGAGTCTGGACCACTGCCTGGCCCGCGAACTACGTGAGGAGGGGGGCGCCCGGCTGGCCAGCCCGTTCCGGCCGCTCGGCGCACACCTGGGCAGATCTGCTGCTGCGAAGCCCTTTCGATAACACCTTCCCATCCGCGATCGGGATGGCTGTGGGGGTACGCGACGTGGTGATCGACACCGCACCGACGAATCCGGATGACGGGGAACAGGTCATCGAGGTGCGGATGGTCGAGCCCGCCGAGGCACGACGATTGTTGGTCTCCGATGGCGATTGGCTCGCCGACCTGATAGATCTGGCGGTTGACCGGCGTGGGTGACGAGCAGCGAACGACGGTGATGCAGATCAGTCGTGGCCGCGCCGCACCAGGCCGGTCTCATAGGCCCGAATGACGACCTGAACCCGGTCCCGCAGACCGAGTTTGGCCAACAACCACCCGACGTGCGTCTTGACCGTCGGCTCGGCGAGAAACAGCTGCGCACCGATCTCCGCGTTGCTCAGACCGCGGGCGATCAACAACATCACCTCCCGTTCCCGGTCGGTGAGCCGGCCGATGCCGGGCAGGTTGGCCGGGTCGCCGGCATCCAGGTCGAGCGTCGGCACCACGTGCTCGAGCAGTCGGCGGGTGGTGGACGGTGCGATCACCGCGTCGCCGGAGTGCACGGCCCGGATCGCATCCAGCACATCCTCGGCCGGTGCGTCCTTGATCAGGAAGCCGCTGGCGCCCGCCTGCAGCGCCGCGAAGGCGTGCTCGTCCAGATCGAACGTGGTCAGTACCACCACCCGCGGTCCGGACGGGTTGCGCGCCAACAACTCCCGGGTCGCCGTCACCCCGTCCATCCGCGGCATCCTCACATCCATCAGCACCACATCACAGCCGGTGGCGGCCAACAAATCCAGCGCCGCTACGCCATCTCCGGCTTGGCCGACCACCCGCATGTCGGCCTGACTGTCCACCACCATCGCCAGTCCGGTGTCGACCAGTACCACCCGGATCTCGGCGGGGTTCGGCACTCTGGTCACTCCTGATTCTCCGAGGGGAACCTCGGTGCACTCCCGGACGTGGCGACCGAACTGTTACGCCAAGGGTATCCGGCCGGTCACCCGGTAGCCGCCGTCGGTGGCCGGTCCGGCGCTCAGTGATCCACCCAGCAGGGTCAGCCGTTCGGACATCCCGACGTGGCCGCGACCGGGAGCGGACGAGCCCACCGTCGGTGGTGGCGGTTGGCCGGTGTCGGTGACCTCCAGCGTCAGATCCCGCTCGCCCCAATCGATCCGGACCTGGGCGCGGGCGCCGGCGCCGGCATGTTTCACCACATTGGTCAGTGACTCCTGGACCAGGCGATAGGCGGCCAGATGGGCGGCCCGGTCCAGATTGCGGGATCGGCCGCAGACATCCAGCGACACCGGCAGACCGGACTCGCGGACCCGATCCACCATCTGGGTGATGTCGTCGATCGTCGGCTGCGGCTGCGACATCTCCTGCGGATCGTCGGAGCGCAGCACGCCGAGCAGAGATCGCATGTCCTGCAACGCTTCTCGGCCGGTGTCGGCGATGGTGCGCATCACCTCGGCGGCCTTGGCGGTTTCGGTCGCCGCGATGAACCGGCCACCCTCCGCTTGCCGGACCATCACCGACAGCGAGTGTGCGACCACGTCGTGCATTTCCCGGGCGATCCTGGCCCGTTCGTCGACCGCCGCCTGTCGCACCTGGTCTGCCCGGTCCTGCTCGGCCCGTCTGGCCCGTTCTGCCAGTCCCTCGATCTGCGCCAGCCGCCACCGGCGGAACGCGCCCAACGCCCACATCGACAGCACCGTCGCCAGCAGGGCGGCGATCACGAACAGGGTGCCGCCCCACTGGCCGCCCGGCGCGGTGTCGGCGAAGGTCGGCTCGGTGACGAACCGCACGGTCACCGCAGCGGTGCCGATCATCCCGACCAGCAAGGAGATCCGCGGCCAGGGCGCCGGAGCTCGGGCGCTGATGGAATAGGCGCAGATCAAATAGGCCAGACCGGCGGGCAGCAGCGTCACCGGGTAGGCGGTGCCTTCGCCGCCGGACTGCAGCGGGACGATCGCCAGCGCCGCCTCGCCGAGGGCGGCCAGGACGAACGCCGGGACCGGCCAACGGCGCAGACCGGCCACCGCGAGGTGCATCACGGCGAAGGCGGCCAGCGCGAGCAGCAGATAGCCGCTCGGCGGCGGGTCGGCCGTCACGGTGAGGACCGAGACGGTGCCGGCGGTGGCGGCCAACGTGATCGCCAACACCACGTCTGCCGCGAACGAACGATCGCGGGCCCAGCGGTAGGCCCGCTGCATCTGGTCCGCCACCGCGCTCACTCCTCGACCTTATGGGCGGGGGAACGGTGCGCCGTCATCCGCAGGTATCGGCGGGACGATCCGGGAGTGTCGGCGACGCGGCGGTGAGGTGGCGAAGCGTCATCCGTCCGGACGATGCCGACGATGCCGGCGGGCGATGTGCCGACCCCGGGCTGCGGACGAGCGTGGGGGGACAGCGGCGAGCAGGTCGCCGACACAGGAGAACTGAGATGACTGAGATGACTGAGATGACTGAGCACACCGTGCACACCCGGCCCCGGATCGTGATCGTCGGCGGCGGATTCGTCGGCTACACCGTGGCCCGCACCCTGGGCAAGAAGCTGCGGCCGAACGAGGCCGACGTGGTGTTGATCGATGCCACCGGAGTGATGACCTACCAACCGTTCCTGGCCGAAGTCGCCGGCGGTCTGGTCGAGCCCCGGCACCTGGCGATCCCGCTGCGCCAGGTGCTGCCGCGCGCCCGGGTGGTGACCGGTCGGGTGACCACCGTCGACCGGCAGGCCAAGACGGTGCGGGTGAGGCTGCCGGACGGCACCGGCTACACCGAGTCCTACGACCAACTGGTGGTGGCGCCGGGTGCGGTGCCGCGGACCCGGCAGATCCCCGGGCTGGCCGAGATTGCCGTCGGCTTCGGCACTCTCGCCGATGCCAGCTATCTGCGGGATCGGGTGCTGACGCGGATCGGATTGGCCGCCGACACCGACCACCTGCCGACCTTCCGGCGGGCCCTCACCTTCGTGGTGATCGGCGGCGGCTATTCCGGGGTGGAGGCGGTGGCCGAACTGCAGAACCTGGCGACGGCGGCCATCAAGCGCTACCCCAACCTGAAGCCGCGGGATATGCGTTGGGAGCTGATTGAGGCCGGCGAGGAGATCATGCCGGAGCTGCCACCGAAGCTCGGCGAATATACCCGGCGCCGGCTGACCAAGTCCGGCATCACCGTGCGGCTGATGACCCAGGTCACTTCGCTCGAGGACGGAGTGGTGACGCTGTCCGATGGCAAGCAGTTCGCCGCCGACACCGTGGTCTGGACCGCAGGCGTGCGGGCCAACCCGCTGCTGGCCACCCTCGGGTTGCCGGTCGATGCCAGGGGCCGGCTGCAGTGCAACCCGTTGTTGCAGGTGCAGGGCGCACCGGGGATCTGGTCGGCCGGCGACGGTGCCGCGGTGCCGGATCTCGCTGCCGCGGGCAAAGTGCGGGACAACCGGGCCACCATGCCGCTCTGCGGGCCGACCGCGCAGCACGCGGTGCGGCAGGCAAAACGGTTGGCGCGCAACATTCTTGCCACCATGCGCAGCCGGTCGACCAACGAGTATCGGCATCCGGACGCCGGCTCGGTGGCCAGCCTCGGACTGCATCGGGGGGTGGCCCGGATCTACGGCATCCCGATGCGCGGCATCATCGCCTGGTTGTTGCACCGCTGCTATCACCTGATGATGGTGCCCACCTGGGGGCGGAAGGTCCGGGTCGCCGCCGGCTGGGGTGCCGCGCTGTTCGGTCGGCGGGACCTGGCGCCGCTGCCGGCCGGCAGCTGGACGCTGAACCTGTCCGGAATGCCGGTCGGTATCGAGCAGGTAGCGGAAAGCTGGCACGACTCGCCGCAATCGCTCAGCGTGTCGCGACAACGTTCCGCTACCTCGGGGGCTGCGGTGGCGTGAAGGTGCGCCTGAGCTCTGCCGGCGGCGCGTGTCAGGCCGGACGGCGGGCGTCGGCGGCGGGTGCCTCGGCGGCGCCGGCCAGCTCATCCAGCGAGGTCCCGAGCACGGCTGCCAGGGCGGCGATCACCGGGAACGACGGGGTGACGATCCGGCCGGTCTCGATCTTGCGGAGGGTCTCGGCCGACAGTCCGGCGGCGGCGGCGATCCCGGCCGGCGGCCGAGATCCGCGGGCTGTCCGGATCGCTCGACCCAGCCGGACGCCGTAGTCGCGTTGGTCGGGGGTCAGCGGCAATCGCACCATGGTCGGTATAGTAATCCCGGTATAGATATACCGTGAACGGGCATCAGCGAAAACGACTCGGTGTGCAACGAACCGAACTACGAGGAGCAACGAGATGGTCGAGTTACGCACGTCCGGCGAGATCGACGCGATGGCGGCCGCTGGCGCCGTCGTCGCCCAGGTGTTGCAGGCCTGCAAAGCCGCCGCGGAGCAGGGCTTGACCAGCGGCGTCACCCCGCTCGACCTGGACGCGGTGGCGGCCGCGGTGATCCGGGACAACGGCGCCGTCTCCTGCTACATCGGCTACCACCCGGTGTGGGCGCCGTCGCCGTATCCGACGGTGACTTGCATCAGCGTCAATGACGCGGTGGTGCATGCCATCCCGGACCGTCGACCGCTGCAGCCCGGCGACCTGGTGTCGATAGACATCGCGGTGTCCGTCGACGGCTGGGCGGCCGACGCGGCAATCTCGTTCGTTCTGGGCGGCGATCCGGATCCGGCGTTGCTGGCGTTGATCGACACCACCGAGCAGGCACTGGCCGCCGGCATCAAGGAGATGATTCCCGGGCAGCGATTGGGTGACGTGGCGGCCGCCATCGGCACGCTGGTGCGCAGCGCCGGCTACGGACTGCTGGCTGGTCACGGTGGCCACGGGATCGGCCGCCGGATGCACGCCGAACCCGATGTGCCGAACGAGGGCCGACCGGGTCGGGGACTACCGTTGAAAGCCGGTCTGGTGCTGGCCATCGAGCCGATGGTGCTGGCCGGCGGGACCGACGGCTACCAGCACCTGACCGACGGCTGGGGGGTGCGCACTGCCGACGGGTCGATGGCCGCTCATGTCGAGCACACGGTGGCCGTCACCGAACAGGGGCCACGGATATTGACCGCCGGCCTGGCGCCGACCGGCCGGCCCGGCCGTTCCGGAGCCACTCGGATCACACCGGCCTGACCAGATGGATCGCCCGATCGCTGGCCAGATCGGCCGACGGATCGGCCGAGTCCGACGGGACTCAGCTCAGCGTCACTGCCGCGTCGTCCATGATGAACGAGGTGGCCAGGTTGCTGTCCTCGGTACCGGTGAACTTGATCGTCACCGCACCGGTCGAGCCGGACAGCGACACGGTGCGTTGTACGTAGCCGGTGCCCTTGTTGACGTTGGAGTACGACGCCTTGGTGGTGCCGTTGACCGCGACGGTCAGCTCGTCGTAGGCCGCCGAGGTGCTCTCCGCCGAGTCGATCCACAGGTAGAAGGTCAGGCTGGCGGTGCAGCCGGCCGGGATCGATACGGTCTGCGACACGGTGTCGGTGTGCGCGGAGCCGTAGCCGTCCAGCCACGCCTTGTAGCTACCGGTATGGGCGGCAGCGCCGCTGTCGTTGGTGATCACTCCCGCGGACGCGGTCCAGCCGGTCGACCCGGATTCGAAGCCGGGATTCACCAGCTTCTGGCCCGAGCAGCTACCGCCGCCGGAGGTGACGGTCCAACTGAACGACGCCGTCCCGGTCTTGCCGGCCGCATCCTTCGCGGTCACGGCGACCGTGAAAGAGCCTGCAGCAGAGGTTGTTCCGCTGATCTTGCCGGCAGAGGTGATCGCCAGCCCGGTGGGTAGACCGGTTGCCGTCCAGGTGTAGGGCGCAGTACCACCGGTGGCCGCCAACTGCAGGCTCACCGCTGTGCCGACGACCGATGACTGGTTGCCGGGATTGCCGACCGTCACAGCGGAAGTGCCGCCGCCGGTGCAGGTCGGGTCCCCGGCCTGGGCCGGCACACTGACCGCGTCCCAGGCCGCCTTGACGGTGTTGAACTCGGCGCAGCTACCGGTGTACAGGTTCTTGGCCGCCGTCAGCGTCCAGGTGCGGTACTTGGTGTAGCCCGACGACGAGGTCTTTGCCAGCATGGCGTTGTACATGATCGTCATCGCCTTCTGGATGCCGATGCCGGTGACGCTGCTGCTGTTGCAGGTCGGGCTGGTCGGCTGCCCGTTGGTCGGATTGGTGCCCTCGGCCAGCAGGTAGAACCAGTGGTTGCCGGGTCCGGCAGCAGCGTGCACCTCGCCGCTGGGAACCGAGGAGTCGTAACAGTTCTTGTCGCCGACCTGCGACGGGTCGTACATCACCCGGATCGGGCCCTGGCCGACCAGGTTGATCTCCTCACCGACGGTGGAGTCCGGGACATCGTTCGGGCTGGCCTCGTCGGCGAACCATTCGGTGCCGGCACCGAAGGTGTCGGCCACGAACTCCTGGGTGCCGCCGCCGGAGATCCCACCGGGCGTGTAGTCGTCGACGGCGTGGCCGAATTCGTGGGCCACCACGTCGATCGAGGAGATCCAGCCATTGGCCTGGTTGTGCCCGATCTGCACCTGGCTGCCGTCGTAGTAGGCGTTCACGTCGTTCAGCCCGACCCGGATCGGGAAGCCCTTGCCGTCACCGGTGATGCCCTTGCGGCCGAGCCAGGACGACAGCATCTTCCACTCGGTCTGCGCCGCGAACAGGGCGTCGACGCAGCCGGTCTCCTTACTGGTGTTGCTGCCGTTGCCCCACGCGTTGTCGGGGCCGGTGTAGGTTCTGTTGGTGGCGGCATCCTGGCAGGACAGGTTGGTCCTGGTCGGATCGGCGATCGAGTAGCTGGAGCCGGATCCCGAGGTGTCGATGGTGACCGGATTGCCGTTGTAGGCGCTGTTACCGGTCCCGTGCACCACCTTCTCCCGCTGAGCCAACACCCGGCCGTCGACGGCATCGACATAGACGGCCAACCTGGACGGGCCATCGTGGGTGACGCCGGTGACCTCGGACTCCCAGGCCAACCGCGGCGTCGGATTGGCCAGTACCACCAACCGCGCCGTCCGAACCGACGCCGGCGCGGCACTGACGCTGACCTTCATCCGGCCTTTGGCCAGGCCGGCCGCCCTGGCGGCGCTGAGTTTCGGCCGGACCGACAGCTCGCCGATGGTTGCGGTTTGCGCGACCGAGCTGTTCAGCACCGTACCGCGGGCATTGGTGACGACCACGAAATCGCCGCCCACCACTGGGATTCCGCGATAGCTGCGCTGGTGCGGCAGGTACTGCAGGCCGTTGCCGCCGGTGATGGCCGGCTGCGGGATGAGGGTGTCGTACTTGCCCTGATGGACGACCTCGGGATGCGCAGCGAGGTATGCGGCGACCTTTCGGCTCGCCGTGCTCGGGGAGCCCGTCGACGGGGTCGGTGCCGCTTCGACCAGTGCTCTGCTTGCTGCGCCGCCTGCTGCGCCGGCCGCTGTGGGTGCTGCTGTTGCCGAGAGTGGTACGGCCATGAGTCCAGTGGCTACCAACACTGCGGCGAGCCCTGCCCTACCTGTGAATCGCTTCACGCATGCTCCTTGTGAACGGCCCGAACCTACGCCAGGCGCGGATGTGCGGCCCCGACGATGTGCGCCTCCGTTCTCACAGATTGGGACGGGCCGAGGCGAAGCGTGGAGTGGAAACCGTTGGCTGTCAACGACTTCAGGGCAGCCGGCGCAGATTGGTAAGTTACTGCCAAGTAGTTTCGGGCAAGTAGGGGCAAATGTCGACAAGTCGGTGGTTTTCGACACTCTGTGCGACGGGTCGTTCACCCGAACGTGCCGACCGGCTGCCGGGGGCCTCGATAGTTGGTCACCCAACACCGCTGGTTGCCCGGGGGAACGTTATCCGGACCCGACGACAATTCGCTCTTTCGGGCAGTAGCCACCAGCGTCGCGGCGGACTACAAGCTTCTCCTGTTCCGGCCCTTGGGACGGAAACGCGCTTTCGGTGCGCGCAGTCTCGTGGGCGGCTGCTCGGCGAACGCCGAAGTCGATAGTGTGCCCAGGTGGCCCGCTACCTCGACGTGCATCCGGTGAACCCGCAGCAGCGGTCCATCAAACAAGCCGTCGCGCTGATCCGGGATGGCGGCCTGATCGCCTACCCGACCGACTCCTGCTACGCGCTCGGTGCCCAACTGGGCAACGCCGCCGCCAAGGATCGCATCGTCGGCATCCGTCGATTGGACGACAAACACCATTTCACCTTGATGTGCAAGGACTTCGCCCAGCTCGGACAGTTCGTCCATCTGGACAACGCGGTGTTCCGGGCGGTCCGGGCCGCGACTCCGGGCCGGTACACCTTCATCCTGCCGGCGTCCGCCGAGGTGCCGCGGAAGATGTTGCACCCGAAGAAGCGCACGGTCGGCGCTCGCATTCCCGATCACCCGGTGGTGCAGGCGTTGCTGGAGGAACTCGGCGAACCGATGCTCACCAGCACCCTGCTGATGCCCGGCCAGTCCGAGCCGCCGACCAACGGCTGGGAGATCAAGGAAGAACTCGACCACCTGGTGGACGCGGTCATCGACTCCGGCGAGTGCGGCCTGGAGCCGACCACGGTGATCGACTTCTCCGAGGGCCACCCGATGGTGGTCCGGGTGGGCGCCGGCGATCCGGCCCCCTTCGAGTAGCTCCACGAGCTCCGAGAATTCCCGCGGGCAAGGCGGGTCAAGGCGGGTCAGCGCGGGACCGCCGGGATTTGCCGGACACCGAGACGGTGACGGCCCCCGCGGCCACCAGCACGGCGAGGATCGCATCGGTGATCGGGTAGCTGTGGAGAGCGCTCGCAATGGCGGTGCCGGCCCACGGAGCCAGCGCCGACGCCACGGTGATCGGTGCGATGAAGTACCCGGCCAGGGTTCCGTACCGGGCAGTGCCCCACCGGGCGGCAACTACCGTTGCCTGTAGCAACGTGGTGGCGCCGCGGGTGATACCCAGCAGCACAGCGACGGCGATCAGAAGTCCGGCCGGGCCTGGCAGGATCGCCAGCAGCGCAACGGAAACGGCCGACGCGCCCAGGATGATCCCGGCGCCGGTACTGGGCGAGGTGTGCGCGCCCAACGGCGCGAAGCCGATCCGGCCGAGCAGTTGGCCGGCGCCGATCAAACCGAAGGTGAGAGCGGCCAACGACGCGGAGAATCCGCGACCGGTGAGCAGCGGAATCAGGGTGAGGCTGACAGCGAACAGGCCGAAGGCGGTGACCGTCAGACTGCCGGACAGCAACAGGAACTCGCGGGACCGGACGATGGTTCGGACACCGGCACCCGCGGTGCTCGACCGGCCGGCGGCGGTCTGGCCGGCGGCGGTCTGGCCGGGGGGCGGGGGTGCCGGTGGCCGGCCAGGCTGGCGTCAACAGCAGGGCGTGCAACGGAACAGTGACCACCGCGATCACCGCGGCCAGCACCAGAAACGTTGCCCGCCAGCTCATCTGGTGCAGCAGCAGGTTGGTGACCGGGGCGAAGACGGTGCTGGCCAGGCCGCCGGCCAGGGTCACGATGGTGAGTGCCTGCACCCGCCGGGGCCCATACCACCGGGTGAGCGCAGCGAACGCCGGCGGGTAGAGCACACCCGACATGGCCAGCCCGGCGAGCACCCAGCCGGCGAAGAAGATCGCCAGGTTCGGGGCGATGGCGATCACCACCAGCGATGGCACGGCCAGTACCGAACCGGCGGTCATCACCAGCCGAGGTCCGCGCCGATCGATCAGCCGACCCACCGGCACGCCGGCGATCGCCGAGACGATCAGCCCGGTGGAGAACGCCGCGGTGACGGTCGTCGGTGTCCACCCGGTGTCGGCGGTGACGGCGGCCAGGGCGACTGGCAGTGCGTAGTACAGGATGCCCCAGCTGGTGATCTGGGTGATGCACAGTGCCACCAGTGCCCGCCGCAGCGGACGGTGATCCGCCGCGGCGGACTCGTTGCCGGCCAACACTTTCCGAGGAGTACCGGGTGAGTCAGTGATGGCCGGATCCGTTGTCGGCCCGGGCCGCCGAGTAGCGGTCCAACGCCTCGGTGCGTTCGGCGCCGAGGTCGATGACCCGTTCCGGGTAGCCACCGACGTAACCGTCGGGGTGCTTCCAGGGTTGGTGGGCCGACTTCCCCGGTAGGTGCGCCAGTTCCGGGATCCACCGGCGCACGTACTCGCCGTCCGGATCGAACTTCACCCCTTGAGTGACGGGATTGAAGATCCGGAAGTACGGCGCAGCGTCGGTACCGGTTCCGGCCACCCATTGCCAGCCGTGATTGTTGGAGGCGATGTCGCCGTCCCGCAACAGGTTCAGGAAATGCCGGGCGCCGTGCGGCCACCAGATGTGCAGATGCTTGACCAGGAAGCTCGCGGTGATCATCCGGACCCGATTGTGCATCCAGCCCTCACCGGCCAGCTGACGCATCCCGGCGTCCACCATCGGGAATCCGGTCGCGCCGCGCTGCCAGCGTTGGAACTGCTCATCCGGGTCCCGATAGTCCATCGGCAGCGGATTCAGGTCGTGCCAGGCCGAATCCGGTCGGTGCCACAACACGTCGGCGTAGAACTCCCGCCAGCACAGCTCGGTACGAAACCGCTGCGCCCCGTCTCCACGGCGCCCGACCAGGTCGGCGAGCAAGGTGCGCGGATGGATCTCGCCGTACTTCAGGTGTTCGGACAGTCTGCTGGTGGTGTCCAGGTCCGGTCGGTCCCGCTCGCGGTCGTATCGGACGAGGTCGTCGTCCCGGAACTCGGCCCACCGCTGCAGCGCCGCCTGCTCACCGGCTCGGGGATCGTCATCGGCGGTGGGTAGGTCTTCGGACTCCACCCGCCGCACCCAGCGGACCGAGCGGTTGCTGGCCGGATCCCGCCAGCCGTGCTCGCGCCAAGCCCGGGAGAACGGGGTGAACACCCGGTACGGCGTGCCGTCGCCCTTGACCACCCGGCCCGGCCCGACGGCGTACGGCGTGCCGGTCACCACCCAGTCGATCGTGTTGTCCTGCAACGCTTTCCGGACCCGGGCATCGCGTCGCCGGCCGTACGGGAACGGCTCGCCGCTGACGTGCACCGACCCGGCGCCGCCCTCTGCTGCCACCGCGGGCACCACCTCGACCGGATTGCCGGTGCGCACCACCAGCGCACCGTCGGTGGCCGATCGGAGCGCCTGCAGCGAGGCCAGCAACCGGTTCCGTCGCACCTCGCCGGCGCCGGCCAGCAACCTCGGATCCAGCACGAACAACGGCAGCACGGTGCCGGCGGCCGCGGCTGCAGTCAACGCAGGGTGATCACCCAGCCGCAGATCGCGGCGGAACCACAGCACGGAATCGGTCACGATGCCGACGGTAGTCCGGCCACCGTCAACCGGTTGCGGGGACCGCGTCGGTCCAGACCTCGGTGAGGTCGGTGATCTTCCCGGCGGTGTCCACCGTGATGAAGCTCGCCACGTAGTAGGTCTCGGTGCCGTCGGCAACTTCGGCCCGGCCCACCGCCCGGTCGCCGGCATCGACCACATCCACCCAGCGGAAGCGCCAACTGCCCGGGTAGGCCCGATTGAATGCAACGAACGAGTCCCGATCGAAACGTTGGCCGTCGTGCACGTAGTGGCCGGCGAAACCGGGCGCCAACAGGGTCAACAGGCCCGGCCAGTCCTGCCGGTCGATGGCATCGGAGAACTTCGTCAACGTGGCGGCGGCGGTCATCACGCCACCCTGTCACCACCCACCGACAGTTCAGTGCGCCTGGACCAGCAACCGTTCGGTGATGTTCTCGGCCGGCATCGGTGCGCCGAAGTAGTAGCCCTGCGCCAGCGTGCAGCCCAGCTCCTGCAGCAGTTCGGCCTGCTCGACGGTCTCGATGCCCTCCACCACGGCGGCCAGCCCGACCGACTCGATCAGCTTGAGCACCGCGCCGACGAACCTGGACTGATCCGGATCCTCGACAATGGTGGTGATCAACGACCGGTCCACCTTGACCGTGTCGATCGGCAGCCGGCGCAGGTAGGCGATCGAGGAGTAGCCGGTGCCGAAGTCGTCGATCTCCAGGCTGGCGCCCAGCGACTCGAGGCCGCGCAGTGCCTCCAGACCGCCGACATCCTCGCTCATCAATGCCGTCTCGGAGATCTCCAGGGCGATCCGGCGGGCCGACACCCCGTGGTTGTCCAGCATGTCCCGCAGATGCTCGGACAGTCCCGGCCGGCGCAACTCCACCGGTGAGACGTTCATATGCACGCGGAAGTCGCGATGCCGGCGGATCAACGGCTCCCACTCGGCCACCTGGCCGATCGCTGTGTCCGACATCCAGTGTCCGAGGTCGACGATCAGGCCGGAGTCCTCGGCCACCGGAATGAACTCCTCCGGCATGATCAGCCCGCGATGCGGATGGTGCCAGCGGACCAGCGCCTCGACGCCGCAGATCCGGCCGGTGGCCAGCTCGACGATCGGCTGGTAGGTGAGTCGCAGCTGGCCGTTGTGGATGGCGGTGCCCAGCTCGGACACCACCCGCAACCGGCGCTGCACCGCGTGGTGCATGGCCGGCTGGTAGAGCAGCGCCCGGCCACGGCCGTTGGTCTTCGCCTCGTACATCGCGGTGTCGGCGTCTCGCAGCAGCACGTCGGCGGTGTCGTCGGGTTCGGCGATCCGGACGCCGATGCTGGCCAGCACCCAGACCGATCGGCCGTGCACCGGCAGCGGTTGCTTGAGCACCTCCAGGGCGTCCGCCGCCACCTGCAGCGCCTGATCCTCGGTGACGTCCGGCATCACCACCGCGAACTCGTCGCCACCGAGTCGGGCCACCGTGTCCATCGGTCGGACCACGCTGGTGAGTCGACGGGCCACCTCGACCAGCACGGCGTCACCCGCGGTGTGACCGAGGCTGTCGTTGATCGTCTTGAAGCCGTCCAGGTCCAGCAGCAGCACCGCCGGTGGTGACGCATCGGTCTCCGACCAGGCGACTGCCTGGGCGATCCGGTCGCCCAGCAGCGAGCGATTCGCCAGGCCGGTCAACGGATCGCGCAGGGCCAGCCGCTCCAGCTCGGCCTGCGCCTGCCGGAGCATCCTGGTCCGTTCGTCGACCCGGGCCTCCAGGTCGCCGTAGACATCCTGCAGTTCCTCGGCCAACAGGTTGATGCCGGTGATCACCGCATCGATCTGGTCACGCTCACCCGACGGTTCCAACCGGGCAGCCAGATTCCCCGACGCCAACTCGACGATCAGGTCGACCAACTGGTCGAGCCGAGCATCGTCATGGTCGGAACGCATGGACCACCCGATCTCCGGGAGGCGACTCAGAAGCTGCGGGATCCGCCGCCACTGCTGCTACCTCTGCTGAACGATCCACCGCCACCCCTACTGAATCCGCCACCGCTGCTGCGCGACCTGCTGCCACCGGAACTGCGCCCGCCGCCCCATCCGCCGCCGCCCCAGCCGCCGCCACCCCAGCCGCCGCCACGACTGCGGCCCATCGAACTGCCGATCCAGTAGCCCAACCAGCCGCTGCCGCTCCTGCCGCCGCCCCGATAGGAATCCTGCTCCGCCCGTTCCTGCTCGGCTTCCCGTCGCGCCTTCGCTTCCTGCTGACGACGCTGCGCCTGTCTGGCCTGGTTCAGTGAGTCGAGTTGCTCGGTGGCTTGGTGGACCCTGGTGCGCAGATCGCGCCCGACCGTCATCAGTTCGCCGAGCCCGACCTCGATGGTCTTGCGACCTTCCCGGACGTCTGCCTGGAGAGTATCCAGCGTTTCCGACACGTCCGGTGCCGACGGTGCCTGCGCCGGGAAGGCGGTGATCTCGGCCGTCAGCTGCCGCAAGGTTTCCGAGGAGTCCCGGAACTGCTGGACCTCCTCGGACCAGGCCACCTCCCAGCCGGTCGCCTTGCGCAGCAGCGCCACCCGTCGATCCAGCGATTCGATGGCGGCGCCCACGGTCTGCAGTTCCTTGCCGGCCTGCACCGGATTGGTGTCGGCACCGGCCGAGAACAGATCGGCATTCGCCGCCTTCAGATCCATCTCCAGCTGATTCTGCAGCGGGCCGTCCGGGATCGACGGCACCAGCAGCTGATCCTGATCCAGCCGGGCCCGCAGCTCCGCCACCCGATTCAGGTTCTCGCCGCTGAGCTTCGCCAGCCGGGCTTTCTCGGCCTCGGCGGCCTTCTTGTCGCGGTTCTTGGCGACCAGTTTCCGGCCGCCGACATAGCCCGCGCCAGCCACTGCCAGCCCGCCGAACACCCACCAGCCGGTGTTCGATGCGGGTTCGCTGCCGCCCTGGTAATCGGTGCCGGTCTCGGCCGGCGGCAGCGTGCCGCTCATCGCCTGACCGATCATCCGGATACCGGCGACCAGTCCACCGCCCCAGTTGCCGGACTTGAACTGCGGTCCCATCGCATCGAAGATTTGATCCTGACCCGGGTCCAGCGTGCTGGTCAGGTTCGCGCCGTAGTAGAGGTCCATCTGTCGGATGTCGGTGGCCACCGCCAGCACGATGGTGTCCGGACCGAATGTGGAGCCGTTCCAGCCGACCCTGCTGCCCATGTCGTGCAGATAGTCGACCAGGTCGCCGGTGCCGACACGGGCCGTCACCACATACACCGTCGCCGAGTCGGGCAGCGCCTGGACCGCTTTGCTGATCCGCTGCTCCTCGGAACTGCTCAGGGTGTTGGCGCCGTCGATGATCGTGGCGTCGGCGGCCAGCACCGCTGTGGCGGCTGACGGCCCGGCCGGCCGGCTGTGGTCCAGGGCGGTTGCGGCCGCACCGGAGGAGAGGATGACGGCTGCTGCCGCGCCGATCAGGGGGCCGGCAACCCGGAGCAGGGTGCGCATCAGCCGAGCCTAGGGGCAGCGGTGACCCGATGCGACGGTTCGCGGCACCGAGCGGGCGGCAATGTTATCCCCGGCTCGCCGCGCACTGCGGACACAGGCCGAACAACTCGACCTCGTGGTTGAGCTCGACGAAGCCGTGTTCGGCGGCGACCGCCCTGGCCCAGCGCTCCACGCCGGGCGCCTCCACCTCTTCGGTCCGGCCGCAGGAGCGGCAGACCAGATGATGATGGTGATGAGCGTCGGCGCACTGCCGGTACAGCACCTCGCCGGTGTCCTTGCGAACGGTGTCCAGGTCGCCGGCGCCGGCCATGTCCTGCAAGGCGCGGTAGACGGTGGCCAGTCCGATGCTCGATCCGTCGGTGCGCAGCGCCGCATGCAGATCCTGCGCGGTGATGAACTCGTCGGTGCCGGTGAGCACCTGCAGAATGGCAGCCCGCTGGGCGGTGTTACGCCGCTGAGTGGCCACCACCTGCTGTTCCCCTCCCGCCGGAGCCGGCCCACTGGCCGGGTCTGTATCCGAGCCTACCGACCGGCTCCGGCCGCCGCGGTTCGAACATCTCGGACGCGCGACGATCCGGCCGGCAAGGTCGGCTGTCCGCTGACACCGCAGCGACCTGGGTACCTGCGGTCCTCCGGTCGACCTTCAACTGATGAACCGCGGCGAGTGCTTCCAGCCCGTCGGCCACAGTGGTCATCCTCGGCCGGCCGGACGCAAGCCGACCGAGGATCCGGTCAACCCGGCTCGATCCCGGTGTCCGGGCGCGCCGACGACGCAAGCGTTTCGACGGTGTGGTGCCGGATCGCCAGGTAACCGGTCTTCTCTCGGGTTGAGTTCGATGTGGGCGCCAGGGTCACGACGACGCCCGCCGGGAATTTCGCCTGGCGACCGCGATCATCCGGACGACGATCGCGTCGCGTGCGTCAGGGATCGAGCCCACCGTGCGCCATTGACGTCCCGGGTGCCCAACTCTTCGATCGCCCTCCAAGCGATTGGCCGACAACTGTCAGTCGCTTCGAGCCGCTGCCGAGCCGCTGCTGGCGTCGATCCGGGCCAGCGCGCCGGTCACCTTGTCCCGGTAGTCGTTCAGCCGGTCGATCTCTGCGCCGGCAGTGTGCTCTCGCTGGACCAGCGCGTGGCGCAGCACACCGCACGCCTCGAGTTCGTCGTCCTGCCCGAAACAGGAGACCAATTCACCGATTTCGCGCACGGTGAAGCCGAGTTCCAGCAGCCGCCGGATGCGACCTACCTGCCGAACTGCGCCGACGTCGAAGGTGCGGTAGCCGTTGCTCGCCCGGTGTGCAGACAGCAGGCCGGACCGGTCGTAGTGACGCAGGCTGCGCGGACTCACCCGGGTCCGATCCGCAAGCTCACCGACCAACACCAGAAAGCTCCTTGACCTTGCCACCAGTGCACACGTTTACCGTCCTCACAGTCGTTTCCCTCACTGAGATCTGGAGTGCTCATGTACATCAACACATTGTCAGCCATGTCCGTTACCAACCCCGGCGACGAAGGGCTGGCCGGCCGGCTGCGCGATCAGTGGGAGATCGTCGACGTGCTGTACCGGTTCGGGTTGGGCCAGGATCTGCGGTACGACCACGAGGCCAGGAGCCTGTTCGAGTCGGCATTCGCCGAAGACGCCGTTCTCGACTTCCGGCCGGCCGCCCGCAAGTGCGGGTTGGACATCCCGCTGATGCGGGGCCGGAGGATGATCGCCGACACCATCCTGAACCCGGCAACGAAGATCCACACCACGCACGTCGTCTCCAACCCACGGATCCGGGTGGACGGGGACAGCGGCCGACTCACCGCCCTCGTCGAGGCCCAGCACCTGCCGGCGGATGACCACAGCAGACACCTGTTGCTGAAGAACATCTATGAAGCCGAAGTGGTCCGGGACGGATTGCGCTGGGTGATGTCCTCGGTGGTGATCGAGAACCTCTGGTTCACCGGCGACCCGCTGGTGATCCTCGGCCGATAGCGCCGACGGCAGCTGCCGCTGCCGTCCGTCCGCGATCTAGTGAGGGCTCGCGGGCAGGTCCTCACTCTCCGGCGGCTGGCGGTGCTGTCGGCCAGGCAACCGTGCGGCGGACGGGTGGGCCGGCGGTACCGCTCCGCCGGTCCCAGACCCGACCACCTCACCCGGGCCGCCCCGGGTGGGAGTGCGGTGGATCTGGAACGGGGCGAAACTTTGGGCGACGGGCATCAGCTCGATCGTGTTGATGTTGACGTGGGCCGGTTGGCTGACGGCCCAGTGCACTGCCGCAGCGATGTTATCGGCGGTCAGTGGTTGCATGTCGGCGTAGACCGCCCGCGCGGTGGCCTCGTCTCCGTCGAAGCGCACCGTGGAGAACTCTGTTCCGCCGGACATCCCGGGCTCGATGCACGTCACTCTTACCCCGGTGCCGTGCAGATCGCTACGCAAGTTCAGGCTGAACTGGTGGACGAACGCCTTGGTCGCGCCGTAGACGTTCGCACCGGGGTAGGGGTAGCTGCCGGCAGTCGATCCCAGATTGATCAGGTGGCCGCGGCCGCGGGCGACCATGCCGGGCAGGACCGCCCGGGTGCAGTGCAACAGGCCGGCACAGTTGGTGTCGAGCATTTGCTGCCAGTGGTCCGGGTCGGCCCGCTGGGCAGGCTGCAGGCCCCTGGCCAGTCCGGCGTTGTTGACCAGCACGTCCACATGGCTGAACGGAGTCGGCAGGCCGGCGACTGCCTGCTCGACCGCGGTGCGGTCGCGCACATCCAGGGCCAGCGGCAGGATGTTCGGGCCGAACTCCCGGGCCAGGGTGGCGAGCGGCTCGGTGCGCCGTGCGGTGGCGATCACCAGGGCGCCGTCGGCGGCGAACCGGCGGGCGATCGCGGCACCGAAGCCGGAGCTGGCGCCGGTGACGAAGACGGTCTGCTGTTGCCCGGCGGTCACCGCGCTGGGCTTTCGGCCGGTAGCGAGTCCAGGAAGCGTCCGAGGGTGGCGTTGAACTGGCTCGGGCGTTCCAGATTCGGCAGGTGGCCGGCGTCGTCGATGACGGCGAGGACGGCGCCGGGGACGCGGTCGACGATGAGTAGGGCGTCGGCGACCGGGGTGAACTCGTCGTCGCTGCCGACCACCACCAGGGTCGGCGCGGTGATGACCGGAAGCAGGTCGAGGTAATCAGGGCGCTCGGCCCGGCCACGCAGCGCCGCGGCGGCACCCTCGGGTGGGGTGGCCCGCATCATCGCCAGTACCTGATCGGCCACCGCCGGCAGCGCCCCGATGTTGGTCGGCGTGACCATGGTGGCCAGGACCTCGTCGGCGTACGGGCCCATCCCTTCGCGTAGCAGTCGGTCGGCGGCGGCGCGGCGGGCTGTCTTGCCCGCTGCGGTCTCCGCGGCGGCCGAGGTGTCGGCGAGCAGAAGTGCCCGCACCCGGTGCGGAAACAGCCGATAGAACTCCATCACGATCTGGCCGCCCATCGACAGGCCGCCCAGCACCACCCGGTCCAGCCCCAGCCGGTCGAGGAGGTCGACGATGTCGCGGGCGAACCGGTCGAACGCGGTGATACCCGGCACAACCGTACTGAGACCGTAGCCGCGGAGGTCCGGGACGATGACCCGCCAGCCGGCCTCGGTGAAGTGCTCGACCTGGGGGCGCCACATCGAGCGGTCGAACGGATGTCCGTGTATCAGCACCACCGGATCACCGGCGCCCTGGTCGTCGTAGGCGATGGTGATGGCGTCGGTCGTCCTTGCTGCGGTTCGGCGGCTGTCGAGGCTCATGATATCGAGGCTATCCAGTGCAATATGTCGGCGCAATCAAATCTTTGCTCTCGGTGCAATATAGACTGCTGGGGTGGACGACTTCCGAGTGATCGCGGACGCGCTGGCAGCGGATATCACTGCCGGCCGCTTGCTGCCGGGAGATCGACTGCCGCCGCAGCGCCGCTTCGCCCGCCGGCACGGCATCGCCGCGTCTACCGCGTCGCGGGTGTACGGCGAATTGATCAAACGCGGACTGGCCGTCGGCGAGGTCGGTCGGGGAACCTATGTCCGGGCGGCACAGGTGCCGGTCCAGCCGGCGCTCGCTGATCCGGGCGCCGCCAAGGTAGATCTGGAACTGAACTTTCCGATGCCCGGCGAGCAATCGGCGCTGCTGGCCGAGAGCCTGCGCCGGATGCTCCGGCTGGGTGTCCTGGGTGCCTCTTTGCTGCCCATTGGCGCGGCCGGCACGCCTCGGGCTCGAGAGGCCGCGGTGACACTGTTGGCCCGCGGCGGCTGGACCCCGGACTCGGATCAGGTGCTGTTCGCCGGCAACGGCCGACAGGCCATCGCCGCCACCATCGGTGCCCTCGTCCCGGTCGGCGACCGTCTCGGGGTGGAGGCCCTGACCTACCCGGTGGTCAAGGGCATCGCGGCTCGGCTGGGCATCACCCTGGTGCCCCTGCCCATGGATGAGGACGGGGTGACCGTGGAGGGCATCAGCGCGGCCCATCGGACCACTCCGCTGCGCGCGGTCTATCTCCAACCGGCGCTACACAACCCGCTCGGCACCACCATGTCCGCCGGCCGGCGCGCCGACATCGGTGCGACGCTGCGTTCGCTGGACATCTGGGCAATCGAAGACGCCATCTACGGCTTCCTCCGCGACGACCTGCCACCGTTCGCGCTGCTGGCTCCGGAGCGGACGGTGCTGGTCGACAGCCTGTCGAAGAGGCTGGCACCCGGCCTCAGCCTCGGCTTCACGGTGCCGCCGGCCGGCCTGACCGAGCGAGTGGCCACGGCGCTCCGATCCGGCGCCTGGACCGCCCAACGGTTCGCTGTGGAAGCGGCAACCCAGTGGATCACCGACGGCACCGCTGCCACCATCGCCCGGGCCAAACGCCAGGATGCCGTCGTTCGCCAACTGATCGTCCGCGAGCGGCTCGCCGAGTACACCATCCACGCCGACCCGCACGCCTTCCATTGTTGGTGGGCGCTGCCGGATCCGTGGCGCGCGGACACCTTCGTCGCCGCGGCCGCGCGGCGCGACATCGCGATCACTCCCGCCGCCGCCTTCACCGTCGGGTCTGCGCACGCGCCAAACGCGGTTCGCCTGGCCCTGGCATCTCCCGGCATCGACGTGCTGACCAGCGCCCTGGACACCTTGGCCGCCCTGGCCCGCCGAGCCCCGGACGACTTGGGACCGGAATGACGCCCAGCCGATCACCGGCCGGCTGCGAAGGGGACACGCGGGGCGTGCGCAGACATCCGGGGCGGAAAGGGTCGTCGATCGCCGGTCTACTGGTCGGCGTCAACCTGCTCACCGGCTGCACCACCGACACCGCCAGGCCGGCCCCGAGCAGCACCCGCATCGTCACCAGGACCCCGTCACCCTCGGCCACCCTCACTCGCACGGTGACGGCTACCGCCGGCTCAGTGACCTCGGGCCCGGCGGTGACTTCGGGGACTTCGGCTTCAGCCGCATCGCCGAGTGGGCGTGGTTCGGCGGCCCCGTCATCGGTGGTGGCCCCGTCGACCAGCGCCGTACCGGCGGCCCGGACGGCGAGCTGCCCGTACCTGTCCGACGACGAGGTGATCCTGATGACCGGCCAGCGCCACGGGCCGACGATGGTGACCGACGTGAAGCCGGAACCGATCTGTGAGTTCTACCGGTCCGATGGCGGCTGGATGGCGGCGGTGCGACCGATCCAGACCAACTCGTCGGCCGCGGCGGTGGCCGCGATTGACGCTCACATCCCCCGGGCGACATCGTCCCCGGCGGCCCACCCGGCGGGCTGGACCGGCGGCCTGATGGTGCTGCCGGACGGCGACCCCGGCTATCCGGATGCCGAGTCGGTGTATGGGGTCAGCAAGGGCAACCGGGCGGTGATTGCCTGGACCAATCGGACCCAGACGATCAAGAGCCGCCGGGCGGTCGAGGCGACCATTGCCGCCCTGCGCTGGTGGTGCTCGGTCGACGGCCGGCCACCATGTCCCGAATCCGTCTCCAGTTCGCCGGATCGGGGCAGAAATCGGCCGATCGGAGCATCTGGCGACGGATTCGGGACATCCGTCGGGGCAGCCGGTCGGTGCCGCGGCCGGGCTGGGGAGGTTTGGCTGGCGGCGGAGTCTGGCAGGATCAGCCAGGTGACCACTCTGACCGCAACACTGCACACCAACCGCGGCGACATCCTGATCGAGCTGCTGCCGAACCACGCACCCAAGACGGTGGCCAACTTCGTCGGCCTGGCGAACGGGAGTCGCGCCTACTCGACCCAGAACGCCAAGGGTGAGGCGTCCGGCCCGTTCTACGACGGGGCGATCTTCCACCGGGTGATCGACGGCTTCATGCTGCAGGGCGGCGACCCGACCGGCACCGGTCGCGGCGGCCCCGGGTACGAGTTCGCCGACGAGTTCCACCCGGAGTTGGTGTTCGACAAGCCGTACCTGTTGGCGATGGCCAACTCCGGGCCGGGCACCAACGGCTCGCAGTTCTTCATCACCACCGGCAAGACGCCGCACCTGAACTTCAAGCACACCATCTTCGGAGAGGTCACCGACGCGGCCAGCCGACAGGTGGTGGATGCGATCGGCGGTAGCGCCGTCGACCGGTTCGATCGGCCGACCGAGGACGTGGTGATCAACTCGATCACCATCGACGACGACCAGCCGGCCGGCTGACACCGAGCCGCAGCGGCTGATTCCGGCCGTCGGCGGCCCCGGCCCGCACTCAGAGGGGATGACGGTGAGCAACCCAGCCGACTACGGACCCGGCAATCCCGGGTCGGCGCAACCCGGAATACCGCAGGCCGTCTGCAGCTGGCATCGGGACCGGCCGACGGGTCTGCTCTGCAGTCGCTGCGGCCGACCCGCCTGCCCGGAGTGCCTGACGAACGGTGCCGTGGGACAGCTGTGCCGGCAGTGCGTCGCCGACGGCCGGCCGGCCCAGGGTCGCACCATCTCCGGCGCCCCGATGGGGGTGCCGCCGCTGGTGGCCTCGGTACTGATCGCGGTCAACCTGGCCGTCTACCTGGTCACGGTGATCCAGGCGCGGTCGTTGGAAAACCTCGACCCGTCCTCGGTATTCAGCCACGGCGCGCTGATCCCGGTGAACGTCGGGATGGGCGAGTACTGGCGGATCGGCAGCAGTGGATTCCTGCACCTGGGCGTCCTTCACATTCTGGGCAACATGGTGTCGCTGTATTTCCTCGGGCCGCCGCTGGAACGACTGATCGGCCGCTGGCGGTTCCTGGTGGTCTATCTGGTCTCGCTGCTCGGCGGGTCCGCCGCGGTGATGATGTTCGCCGACCCGTTGTCCTTGTCCGTCGGGGCATCCGGCGCCATCTTTGGCCTGATGGGTGCTCTGGTGGTGACGTTCAAACGGATGCGGTACGACTTGAAGCAACTGGTGTTCGTCCTGGTGATCAACCTGTTCATCACCTTCCAGGTGTCGGGGATTTCCTGGCAGGCGCACGTCGGAGGTCTGGTGACCGGCGCCCTGATCGGCGCGGCCATGGTGCTCCCGGCGCCGGCGAAGCGGTTGGCGATCCAGATCGGCGCCAGTGTGGTACTGGTGATCATCAGCGCGGTGGCCATCTACCTCCAGGCGAACTCGTTGCCGGACCTGCGATGTGGCTACTACGAGAACGGTAGGCAGGGTCCCGGAATCTATTGCCCGGCCGACCCTGGAGGGCTCGGCGCTGCCGGCGGCTGATACCGAACCTGGTTGCGGGCAACGCCTGACTGGCTTAGCGTTGCCACGTTCTGTCGTCTCCAGTTCGGAGTTGCCCGTGAGGCTGTGAGGTCGCGACCACCCGCATGCTGCGGGTCAGGGTCGCCAGCGATCACCCGTCGCCGACCCCTCAGGAGACCTCATGTCCCATCCCGCCCCGTTTGTCGTCTGCAGCCATGTCGGCTTCGGTTGGCCGGACGGTACGCCGGTCCTGGACGACCTCGACCTGACCATCGACACCGGTCGCACCGGCCTGATCGGCGCCAACGGCAGCGGTAAATCCACGCTGCTGCAACTGATCTCCGGTGAACTGCGACCCACCGCCGGGACGGTGAGGGTGTCGGGCAGCGTCGGACGGCTGGCACAGACTCTGCCGCTGCAGACCAGCCGGACGGTGGCCGACCTGCTCGGCGTCACCGAGGTGCTGGCCGCCATCGATCGGGTGGAGCAGGGCGTTGCCAGCGACGACGATTTCAGCACCATCGGTGACGACTGGACCATGAGCGATCGGGCGGTCGCCGAACTGCACCGGCTGGGTCTGCGGGAACCGGACGTCCTTGAGCGCACCATCGGCACCCTGTCCGGCGGCCAGGTGGTGCTGGCCGGGTTGGCCAAGCTGCTGCTGCGACCACCGGCGATCACCCTGCTGGACGAACCGACCAACAACCTGGACCGGTCGATCAGGGAGCAGCTGTACGCCGCGGTCGACCACTGGCCAGGCGTGCTGGTCGTGGTCAGCCACGACCGCGAGCTGCTCGAACACGTCGACCAGATCTGCGAGATGACGGCGACCATTCCCGGCGTCCGTCCCAGTGGGATCCGTTGCTACGGAGGCGGTTTCACCTTCTTTCGAGACCAACTGGCCGCCGAGCAGGAGGCGGCGGAACGCGGTGTGCGGGATGCCGAGTCGGTGTTGAAGAAGGAACGTCGACAACTGGCCGAGGCCGGGATCAAGATCGATCGCCGGCGGCGAGCGGGCCGTAAGGCCGAGCTGGAAAATCGGGTGCCGAAGATCGTCGCGCACGCCCGCAAGGCATCGGCGCAGGAGTCGGCCGGTCGGCTGCGGATCGAGGGTGAGGAAAAGGTTCAGCAGGCTCGTGAGGCACTCGACGATGCCGAGAAGCTGGTCCGGGACGAGGATCGGATCCGGATCGATCTGCCCGACACCGCGGTTCCGGCCGGCCGCACCGTCCTCACCCTGCCCACCGCCGGCATCGACCGGCAGCCGCTGATGATCCGCGGGCCGGAACGGATCGCGCTGATCGGCCCGAACGGCAGTGGCAAGACCACTCTGCTCCGGCAGATCATCGTCACCGATGCATCACCGGTACCGATCGGCTACCTGCCGCAGCGGCTGGATGTGTTGCAGGACAACGACTCCGTACTGGATAACGTGCGGGCAGCGAACCGCACCGCAGGCCCGCAACAGGTACGCGCCCAGCTCGCCCGGTTCTTGATCGGCAAGGCCCAGGTCGACCAGCTCGCTGTCACGCTGTCCGGCGGCGAACGGTTCAGGGTGACGCTGGCCCGGCTACTGCTGGCCGACCCGGCACCGCAGTTGCTGTTGCTGGACGAGCCGACCAATAATCTGGACATCGACAGTGTGGATGCGCTGGTCGACGCACTGGGCGGTTACCGGGGAGCGCTGATCGTCGCGTCCCACGACCTGCCGTTCCTGCAGGCGATCGGGGCCGATCGGTGGTGGCGCAGCGCAGGCAGCGCCGGCAGCGGGACGATCGACGGCTGGGTCGACGAGCCGCACCGTTACCCCGACTAGCGCCCGACGGCGTCAGTCTTCGCGGCGCGGGAGTCGGCCCGGCTCCCACCCGTCCAGCGGCTCCCGTCCGTAGGCGGCGAGCAGATCACTCACCCTGACCTGCGGATCGAGCGGATCGAGCGGATCGAGCGGATCGAGCGGATCGAGCGGATCGAGCGGATCGAGCGGATCGAGCGGATCCAGCGGATCCAGCGGATCGAGCGGATCGACGTCAGCGGCGCCGGAGCGTTCGGCCGGGATGGCAGGCTTCGACGGCACCACGACGGACAGCGCAGAGCTGCTCCGTCCGATGGTCAGCGCAGCGACGGTGGCCGCCGCCGACTCCCGTGACGATTCCGCGGGTTCCGGTGACGCTGCCCCGGTTTCCGGTAAGACTGCCGCCGGGGCAACGGGAGTGGATGTGGCAGTGATTCGGTCGGTCCGCATCGGCGCACCGGTGCCGGCCCGTCCGGCGCCCCGACCATCAGCGCTCGCGTCACCGCGGGACCGTCGTCCTGAACTGCTCTCGTCCGGTGGGGGGCCCACCGGGGTCCGCCCCCGCTGGGTCGGATCCGGCGGGGTGTTGAAGGCGACCGGCCGCGGCCGGCGCACGTCGGCAACCGCCCGGTCGGGTATTCCGCGCCGGGCTGGGGAAGTTGCTTCGGGGGCAATGGCGATGGTCAGCTCGCGCGCCATCCGCTCCAACAGCCGTAGTACGTCGGCCAGTTCGGAGTGCTGGCGGGTGGTGGTCGCGGCGTGGGTACCCAGGGTGGAATACAGGTTCGTCAGCCTGGCGTGCATCCCGTCCAGCCGTTCGCCCAGGGCCACCAGTCGGTCGCGAACCTCGGACAGAGGTTGGCGGTCCGCCGGATCAGCCAGCCGGTTCGCCATCCGCACCAAGTGTTCGACGATCTCGCCGTGGGCGGCCGTCTCCCGGACCAGATGCTGTTCGTGCCGTTCTTCGAGTTCGAGTCGGTGCCTGACCGCCGCCGCCGCCCGACTGCGGTGTCCGAGCACCGCGAATGCGCCGAACAGTGCCGCCCAGAGAGCAGCGACCACCGCCGTCCGCAGCCAACTGGCATCGTCAGTGATGGCGACCACGACGACCGCGTATAGGGCCGGCACCAGCGCGACCAGCGTCCAGCCGAGACCGGCGAAGCGGCGGAAGTCGCGCTCGCCCAACGCTGCGAGCGGCGGCTTGAGCTGATCGGTTTCCGAGGGCACCGGGTCGCTAGCCATCGGCCCCCTCCTCCGATGATTCGCCATCGGCCCCCTCCTCCGATGATTCGAATGTGTGATGGACAGTGGTGGTGCCGATGATCAATGCCCCAGGCTCGTCAGAACGCCGATGACGCCGGCCGCCCACCAACAACCCGCCGACAGTACGGCCGTCATGAGCATCCGGCGGCGTAGCCAGATCGGGACGTGGATGAAACGTGCGCCCGGTGGTCCCTGCGCCACTGGTTGCCGACCGTATCGACCACCGCACCGTTGAGTCCGATGAACTAGACACAGCCAAGTTTTACCCAGCTGCGTCATTGCGCCAGGTCAGGGCCTAACAGAGTGCCACTGATCAGCAGTCCTGCATAGCCGATCCAGATCAGTGGCCGTCCAGCGTCAGCGACTCGCAACGATTCGCGGAGCTCGCTCCGATCGAACAACCAGAGCAACCGTGCCAATCGACCATAACGGTCGCACCCAAAGCAGTCACCAGCGACAAAAGGTGCACGGCAGGCGCGAGGTCGTGCCCGGTGCCGGACAGTTGGGTGGCCGTCGACAGCAGTACAGAAACCACCCATCCGGTGACAACGAGTACCGATGGCAGATGACTGGGTCGTAGTCGGCGCCAGAGCGAAGGAATGCGTCCCGGCGGGAGTGTACGAGCTGCCCCTCTAACGGGTGAGATCCGCGCAAGTAGCGGTAAGCGTTGTAACGGAGAGTAGGCTGCCGGGGAGTGTGATGGGTCAGGAATTGCCGGTGAACCGCCGTTCCGTCGCATCGCGGTTTCGGAGTTCGTCACCGGCTCGACGGTGGCGGATGCTGCCGCGTCCCGGACCCAGCGACGCAACGTCGACGGGGGCACGGCCAACTCGCCGGCCAGCTGATTCAGCGGTCGGGAGGACGTCGTCACCAGCACGACCGCCAGGCGGCGGAAGTCGGTGTCGTAGGCCATGGCCCCTCGATCTCGGCCTGCGGCTCGGGCCGTGACGGCGGGTGGCCACGGCCATGAACGGGAATTGATAGGCAGCGTATGCGATCAGCAAGCCGATCCGTCACCGAAGGCCGGACACTCCGAAAGGGGCCATGCGGATGCCCGGACGTCACGCATTGCGACCAACCGATCAACGCCGTCGTCGCACCCCGCCATGGCTGTGGGCGCTCTGCGCGGTGGTGCTGATCGGCGCCGTCATTGCCGGAATCATCGGGTTCACCGGCCCGTCGTCGCCGGGCCAGATCGCCGGCGGCCGGCCGACGGACGTTCCGGCCACATCGACCGATGCGGTCAACGGTTCGCCGTACTCACCGCCCAGCAGTCCAGCTGCGTCCACACCGGCCGGCGCGTCGGCCGGCCCGGATGCCACCGATCCGGACCCGACCGGCACACCGGGCGCCGAGCAAGCGACTGCAGCGCCATCAACGACCGGCGAACACGATGATGCCGGGATGAGCGGACCGGTCGTCCCGTCATCGGTGCCGCCGTCATCCCCCGGGTCGGCTGCGTCGACCGCCCCGAAGCTCGCCGCCTATCCCGCCGACACCCCGGCCAAGGCTCAGGGCGCGAAGCCATGCGTCCAACTGCGAATGACGGTGTCGTTGGAGAACAAGGATCTAGTGCGCGCCGCGGCGACCGGTTACGCGGCCGCGCCGCGATCGATCAACGGCCACTGCGTCACCACCACGGTGACGCCGGATCGCACCGGGGCGGCAGCCGCTGCTGCTGCCGCCGGCTTCCCGGGTATGCCCGCTGCTCAGCGCCCGGCGCTCTGGCTGCCCGACTCGCCGGGCTGGCTGTCGACCGCCAGAGCCGCCGGCGGCAGTACCGTCGTGCCGGCGTCCGGTACGCCGTTCGCCAGCAGCGCGATCCTGCTGGCGATGCCGCAGAACATGGCCGATGTCCTCGGTTGGCAGGACAAGCCGCCGACCTGGCGTCAGGTCTTCAGCACCGCGGCCGATCCGCAGGTCTGGGCGCGCGCCAAGCACCCGGAGTGGGGCACCTTCCGGTTCGGCAAGACCAGTCCGCTGGTCGCCACCTCCGGCATCTACGGGATGCTCGCCGAATACGCCTCGGCGAAGGGCGCCGCCGGGCAGCTCGGTGCCGCCAACATCACCGACCCGACCAGGATCGCTTCGGTCAAGAAGGACGAGTTGGCCACCAGTCACTACATGGCCACCCCCGAGCACTTCCTGTGGCACGCCCGGGAGGCCGAGGAGGCCGGCTCGGTCGCCGAGTTCCTGTCCGCGGTGGTGGTCCAGGAGACCTCCGTCTGGAACTACAACCGCGGACTGTCCAGCAACGACGGCATCGTGGTGCAGAGGCGCACCCCGCCGAAGCAGCCGCTGGTGCCGATCTATCCGGCCGACGGCGTCTATCTGGCGCACAGCATCGCGGTGCCGTTGAGCGGTAGTTGGGTCAGCGCCGATCAGCGGGCGGCCGCCGCCGACTTCACTCGGTACCTGGGCAGCAAGCAGGGTCAGGAATTGGTGCGCGCCAACGGTTTCCGGGATCTTGGTGGCGTCGCCGGCACCGCCCCGTCGGCGACCGGCAACTACCGTGCGACGGTCAAGGCGTTGCCCGAGCCGAGTCCGGCGGTGGTGACGGCACTGCAGAAGGGCTTCGGCGACGTCCGCAAGCGAGTCAGGGTGTTGTTCCTGGTGGACGTTTCGGGATCGATGTCCAATCCGATCGCCGCCGGCGACTCCCGACTGCAGGCGGCGAAGGCGGCCGTCGACACCTCGCTGGCCTATTTCGCGCCGGACGACGAGGTCGGCCTGGCGGGCTTCTCGAATCTGAACGGTCAGGGCATCTCGCCGGGGATGGTCGCCCCGATCGCCCCGTTGAGCTGGTCCCGTGGCGCATTCACCGATGCTCTGGCAAGGCTGGACACGGTGTCTCAGACGCCGTTGTACCAGGCGGTGGACCAGTTCTCGGCCGAGGTGGCCAAGGGCTACCAACCGAACATGATCAACGCCGTCGTGGTGCTGTCGGACGGCTGGAACGACACCAGTTCCCGGACGACGGCGGCGACGATGACGGCTCATCTGCAGGCACTGCATCACCAGAAGCCGGTGATGGTGTTCACCCTGGCCTTCGGCAAGGATGCCGACGTCTCAACCCTGCGGGGCATCGCCAAGACCACCGGTGCGCACTACTACGACGCGACCGATCCAACCAAGATCAGTGCCGTCCTCGGGGACCTGGTGACCAGTTTCTGACCGGCTCAGTACGCTGCCAGACATGCCGAATTGGATCGAACTCGAAGGCTTGGTGAACCTGCGTGATGTCGGCGGGATGCCGACCACCGACGGCGGGAGCATCGCCGCCGGCCGTTTGTTGCGGTCGGACAACCTGCAGGACCTGACCCCTGCCGATATCGCCGAGCTGCGCCGGCGCGGGCTGACCGACGTCGTCGATCTGCGCTCGGACGTGGAGTCGATGAGCGAAGGGCCGGGGCCGATCACCCGGGAGGACGGGGTGACGGTGCATCACCACAGCCTGTTCACCGACACCGGCCGTGCCGATTCGGACGGGGTCGATCCCAACGGTGCCGATACTGCGGCTTCTTCGGTCGACACCGCAACGGCACCGGCGGCCGCACTGCCCTGGGTGGGCCGGAAACCCTCTGCGGTGCACGACATCCCGGACACCTCGTACTACCTGTCGTACCTTGTCGACCGACCCGATTCGGTGCTCGCCGCGCTCCGGGTGATCGCCGACGCCGATGGTGCCACCCTGGTGCACTGCGCCGCCGGGAAGGACCGCACCGGCACCGTGGTGGCGCTGGCGCTGTTGGTTGCCGGCGCCGATCCGACTGCGGTGATCGCTGACTACGCCGCCAGCAGCGAGCGGATCGAGCGGGTGGTGCAGCGGCTGATGGCCACCCGCACCTACGCCGACAACCTGCGCAATCGACCGTTGGACTCGCACCGGTCCCGGCCGGAAACCATGCAGGGCGTCATCGAACATCTGGACACCGAACACGGCGGCGTGGAAAAACTGCTGGCGACCATCGGTTGGACGCCGGCGGACACGGTCCGGCTGCGGGCGAAGTTGCGGGCCTGAGCCGCCTCGGCACCGGTTCGGTGGCCGGTCCAGCGCCTGGTTCAGCGCGCCGACAGGTGCAGGGCCCGCAAGGTGGTAGCCGCGTCGTCGCTCTTCGCGCCGAGTTCCAGATCGTTGAACACCAGCAGTGAATCGTCCCGCAGGTTGATCTCCAACATGGTCGAAGTGCTGCCCAACCGGCGATGCGAGACGGTCGTCACCGATACGACGTCCGACCATGGCAACCGCCGGGAGCCGAGTACCGAATGAACGGTGAAGCCGGTCGGATCCGCCGTCAACCGCGGTCGCATCCGCCAGCCCCCGATCAGCGCGATCAGCCCGACCAGCGCGGCCATCACCGCTACCACCTCGTCCCGGCCCTGGGCGGCGAACACGGCCCAGGTGCCGCCACCGACGGCCAGCGTGGCACCGATGCCGGGGATCCACGGCGAGAATCCCCAGCTGTGCGACGGATCGGGGGTGCGCACGTCAGCCCGTTCGGTGGTGCGGCTCAGCAGCGGCGGCCGGACCTGTCCACACGAGTTGTCCACAGTGGGGATGAATCACACCGGTGTGGTTCGGTGTCCGGGAGGTGGCCGGCAGTCGACCGGCAGCTGAACACCGGATGCTGCCAACGGCTGCGGTCAGCGCCACCGCATCGTCATCAGCAGGCCGGCGATCATCAACGCGAAGCCGATGGCGAAGTTCCAGTTCCCCAACTCCCGCATGCCGGGGATGCCGCCGGCACCGTTGGCGTCCCGCGAGCCCCATAGGTAGTTGACGACCAGCCAGAGCAGTCCGAGCACCATCAGGGCGATCATCACCGTGATGTACAGCGTGCTGGACGGGCCGGCCACCTTGACCCTGGCGGCCGCCGTCGAGCTCGTCGACCTGGTCGACCTGGTCGACGACGTCCGCGACGCCGTGGGGGTGCTCGGCTTCTTCCGCACCTTGGACTTGGGCACCGCGTTCCTCCAGAGTTCTGCTGATCGACGCCAGCACCGTCAGCGCCCCCGGAACGGGATCGGCGCACCTCGGCTCCATCGCGTGCGAACCGCGTTGTTGAACATCAGCGTACTGAACGTGGGACCTGCCCAGCGACCCAGCGGCTCACTCGGCCGACGATCCGGACCGATGAGCGTGGCCCGGCCACACCGATTCGGTCGGTCGGCGCATCCGGCGATCGTTGCTGTCGATGCGGATCGGCACCTACCGTAGGCCTGGTGGGGGTGACGATGACGCAACCGGACAGCCGGCCGAGTGCCGGCCGAGGCTGGCGGCTGGCGGTGGTCGTCATCTGCCTGATCGCCGGGGTGATGCTGGGGACCGCCCGATCGTTGTCCCACGGTGAGGACATCCGCGGCCGGGCCGCCGACCTGTCGACGCTGATCCGAGGCGCCGAAGCCAGGGTGGCCAACGGTGAGCGACGAGCCGGAGACCTGCAACAGCGGATCGATGCCGCCGCCGCCCAGGACGTCTCGCCACAGGTGGAGAAGGTGCGCCGGTCCACCTCCGGACTGCGGCCGGCCGCCCAACTCACCCCGGTGGCCGGCCCAGGGATCCGGGTCACCCTCACCGATGCCCCGCGGGATTCCGACGGCAACTACCCCGGTGACGCGCAGCCCGACGACCTGGTGGTGCACCAGCAGGACGTGCAGGCGGTGGTGAATGCCCTCTGGGCCGGCGGCGCCGAGGCGATGATGATCATGGACCAGCGGGTACTGACCACCTCGGCGGTGCGCTGCATCGGTAACACATTGTTGTTGCAGGGCCGCACCTATTCGCCGCCCTTCGTGATGACCGCGATCGGCAGCGAGACTGCAATGGCGAGCGCCCTTGACCGGCAGCCGGGCGTACAGCTGTTCCAGCAGTACGTGCAGAAGTATCGGCTGGGATTCGAGGTCAAGAAACTGGATGACGTGACCTTGCCCGGCTACGACGGACTGATCGGAATGACCGCTGCGCAGCAAGGGATTCGATGACGAACGATGAGGGCCGGTCGCACCGATCGGTCGGCCGGACCGTCGTCCGCAGTGTCGGTGAGCTGCTGGTCACCCTGGGGCTGGTGCTCCTGCTGCTGGTGGTCTACGAACTATTCGTCACCGACCTGTTCGGCAACCGCAAACAGGCGGCGGCGACCGAAGTACTGGACGAGCGCTGGGCGGCCGCCGGCACCGCCGAGGTGATGGTGTCGGCCCCGCCAGTGGGCACCACCGCCGGATCCAGCGCTGGATCCAGTGGCGGATCCAGTGCCGGATCCAGTGGCGCATCGAGAGCGAGTCAGGCGCCGGGCGCGGTGCCGAACCCGTCCCGGCAGCAGACCGATCCGGCGAAGCGGACCAAGAAGTACTCGACCGAGCTGGGTCAGGGATTTGCGAAGCTGTACATCCCCACGTTCGGCGCCGACTTCGCCAGGACCGTCATCGAGGGCACGTCGGTGGACGACTTGTACACCGGGCCGGGCCACTACTCGGACAGTCAGTTCCCCGGTCAGCCGGGCAACTTCGCGATCGCCGGCCACCGGGTCACCAAGGGCGCGCCGTTCAACGACCTTGACCTGCTCAAGTCCTGTGACGCGTTGGTGGTCGAGACCCAGGACGACTGGTTCATCTATCGGATGCTGCCGACCCAAGAAAAAGTGGCCAACTGGAACCCGGCGAAACATCCTCACTGTCAAGGGGTTTCGGCCCAAACTGGCGCCTATGCCGGCGTATTCGGACGCACCATCGTCCAACCGGAGGACGGCAATGAGGTGTTCGGAGTTCCGGGGTCGAGCAGCAGCGCGTTACCGGCCAGGGCCGAGCGGCTGATCACCCTGACCACCTGTCACCCGCAATTCTCCGATGCCCAGCGGATGGTCATCCACGGGGTGCTGGTGCGCAGCTACGCGAAGGCCGCCGGATTCCTGCCGCCCGAACTGGGAGAGAGCTGATGTACGGCTGGATCTGGCGACACCTGCCCGGCTCCACGGCGGTGCGGATCATCGAGGCGCTGGCGTTGGTGTTGGCCGTGGTGGCGCTGTTGTTCTTCGTGGTGTTCCCATGGATCGAACCGTCGCTGCCGTTCGACAAGGTGGAGGTTGGCCAGTAGTTCGGCCGGCACGTTGGCCAGCTGATGGCCGGGGCCAGTCGGCCGGCGGTCTTGCGAACAGTTTCAGTGGTTCGCACCGTGCCGGGGCGTTGCGAACCCCTGATGGCGTTCGCAAGATCCCTCGAGGGGCGAGTCAGCTGGGGTAGAGCCCCGAGCGACCGGCAATGGAAGAATCGGCTGATGGCCCGCATCCTGGTGATCGACAACTACGACTCGTTCGTCTACAACCTGGTCCAGTACCTGGAGCAGCTGGGCGCCGAGTGCGTGGTCCGGCGCAACGACGAGATCACCGTCGACGAGGTGGAATCCCTGGCGGTGCAGGGCATCCTGCTGTCGCCGGGTCCCGGTGTGCCGGCCGATGCGGGGGTCACCGAAGCGATGATCCGCTGGGCGCAGGGTCGGCTGCCGGTGCTCGGCGTCTGCCTCGGGCTGCAGGCGATCGCCGAGGTGTACGGCGGGGTGGTGGATCGTGCGGAGGAACTGCTGCACGGCCGCACCTCATTGGTGAGCCACGACGGCACCGGCATCTTCGCCGGGCTGCCGGATCCGGTGACGGCCACCCGCTACCACTCGCTGGCCGTGGTGGAGGGAACGGTACCGGCGGAGCTCGAGGTGACGGCCCGCACCGTGCGAGCTGGCGGCGGGGTGATCATGGGCCTGCGACACCGCGAGTACCCGATCGAGGGCGTCCAGTTCCATCCGGAATCGGTGTTGACCCAGGGTGGGCATCAGCTGCTGGCCAACTGGCTGGTGGGCTGCGGGGATACCGACGCGGTCAGCCTGGTCGCCCCGCTGGCCGACGAAGTGGAACGGTTGCGAGTCGCCGCCGGCTGAGTACGCCCACCCGCTCGGTGGTCGCGACCAGCCGTGGACTCCCAGCTGCCCAGGCTGGTCTCGGGACCCGAATGTGCATCGAGGGATCGCAAACGTCGCGGTGTCGGGGGTGTCGGGACCCGAATGTGCGTCGAGGGATCGCAAACGGCGCGGTGTCGGGGGTGTCGGGGCCCGAATGTGCGTCGAGGGATCGCAAACGGCGCGGTGTCGGGGGTGTCGGGACGCGAATGTGCGTCGAGGGATCGCAAACGTTGCGGTGTCGGGGGTGTCGGGACGCGAATGTGTGTCGAGGGATCGCAAACGGCGCGGTGTCGGGCACCCCGCGCCGGTCCGCACGATCGGTCGCGACACAGTTCCGGCCCACCCGATGCCGGCGGTGCCGAGCAACGGGTGGGCCGGAGTGGTGACTGGCTGGGCGGTCCTGGTCAGGTGGACTTGGCGGTTCCCAACGTCACCGAAACGGTCTGCGCCTTGGAGCCCCGGACGAAGGTGATGGCGACCTTGCCGCCGGGCTTCTGCGAACGAATGGCGGCCACCAGTGCGTCGGACGATTCCACTTGCTGGGTACCGACTTTCGTCACCACGTCGCCCTGCTTCATGCCGGCCTTCTCGGCGGCGCCACCGGCCACCACCGAGCCGATCGTGGCGCCCGAGGAAACTACCTGTTCGGCCGTCGATGCGCTGGTGACGGTTGCCCCGAGCACCGCATGGTTGGCGAAGCCGTTCGCCAAGATCTCGTCGGCGATCCGCTTGGCCTGATCGATCGGGATGGCGAACCCGACGCCGATGCTGCCGCCCTGCGAGTTGGCATCACTGGTCGGCATCGAGGCGATCGCCGAGTTGATGCCGATCACCTTGCCGTCCATGTCGACCAACGCGCCACCGGAGTTCCCGTGGTTGATTGCCGCGTCGGTCTGGATCGCGTTGAGCACCGTGTCCTGGCCGGCTGCGCTCTGCGGGTCCTGCTGCGGGTCCTGTTGCCCCTGACCCTGCGGAGTCTGCTGCGAGTCCGCGGTGCGGACCGGCCGGTTCAGCGCCGAGATGATGCCGCTGGTGACGGTCGCGGACAGGCCGAGCGGTGATCCGATCGCCACCACTTCCTGACCGACCGCTGCGGCACCCGACGAACCGATGGTGGCCGCCTTCAGTCCGGACACGCCCTTCGCCTGGATCACGGCCAGATCGTCGGTGGCGTCGCCGCCGACGATGGTCGCGGAAGCGGTGGTGCCGTCGTTGAACCGCACCGTCAATTGTTTGGAACCGGCTATCACATGGTTGTTGGTGAGGATCTTCCCATCGGCCGACAGGATCACCCCGGAGCCCTCATAAACGGCCTGCCCGGTCACCGCGACCACCGAGACCACCGATGGCAGCACCGAGTCGGCGACCGCCTGGACGCTGCCGGCCGAGGCGACCTTCGCCGCCGCCGGCGCCGTGGTGGCCGGCTGGTTGACCGCGGTGTTGGCCGGAGCGGCGGCATCCGAGCTATCGACCTGCGAGCCGAGGTAGCCGGCGCCGAAGGCGGCGGCCAGGCCGAGGATCACCGTGGTTCCGATGACGGCCGTCGATCGTTTTGCCCGGTTCCGCGGGGCCGGGGCGAGCGCCGTCGCGGTACCGCCACCCTGGTGCGACCCGCCGCCGTAGCCGCCGATCGACGGATAGGACTGTTGCGGCGCGTACCCGACAGCGCCAAAAGCCTGGGTGGACGGATGAGTCATGCTCCGGCTGGACTGCGGCGAGCCGGCCGCGCCATCCCCGACGGTCGCCGATCCGAACCCGGTCGAGCGGCCGGACGGGCCGAAGCCCACGCCGGCCCCGGGTCGACCGTAATCGCCGGGAACGGACGGGTTGCCGGTCGGCGGGTTGTTCGCGCCCGGACCGTCCCAACCGGAACGAGACAGCGCCCCGCTGGGTCGGGCCCACCAGTCCTGCTGGCCGGCCGGCGGCTGCTGGGCCGGCGGCTGCTGGGCCGGCGGCTGCTGGGCCGGCGGCTGCTGGGCCGGCGGCTGCTGGGCCGGCGGCTGCTGGGCCGGACGCGGATCCTGGACTGACTGTGGATCCTGTGGGTGCTGCGGGTTGGTGCCGTTAACAGCAGGGTCGCGGCTGCCGTCGGGGTTTCTCGGGTGCTCGGTCATTGGTCCAACCTGCGCGCTGATCGTGGGAAGTGTCTGAGTGAGTGCTGAGCCGGTTCCCTGAATATCACCGGTCGACAACAGATCCGGCGCCGGATCAGCCACCCGGATTGGGAACGCTGATGCCGGTGCCACCACCTGGGCCGCCGCCGTTACCACCACCGCGGTTGCCGCCGCCACTGGGGGGCGCGGAGTTACTGCTGGTCGTCGCCTGCGTCTGGCTGGTCGTCGCCTGCGTCTGGCTGGTCGTCGCCTGCGTCTGGCTGGTCGTCGCCTGCGTCTGGCTGGTCGTCGCCTGCGTCTGGCTGGTCGTCGCCTGCGTCTGGCTGGTCGTCGCCTGCGTCTGGCTGGTGGTCGGGGTGGTCGGAGTGGTCGGAGTGGTCGGAGTGGTCGGAGTGGTCGGAGTGGTCGGTGTGGTCGGTGTGGTCGGAGTGGTGGGGGGCGTAGTTGGCGTGGTGGGTGTCGTCGGCGTCGTCGTTCCGGTGTTGGGATTCGTCTGTGGTGTCGACGGCGGGGGTGGTGGCGGTTCCGGCTTGTAGATGGCGACGGTGATCGGCACGCTGACCTTCTGCCGGGAGGTCGACACCGGGTCCTGGTCCTGGACCAGGTTGCCTTGCCCCGCAGGAGGATTGTCCAGCAGGGTGACGGTGAAGCCGAAACCGGTCCAGCCGGCGGCCACCAGCGCGTCCCTCGCCTCACTTTCGGTCTTGCCACTCAGGTCAGGCATCACAAAGGTCGGTTCGACCCCGACCACCAGCTTCGGCTTCAGATCGGTCTTGCTCTGTGGCGTATTGGCCGCGGGCACCTGACCGATCACCCTGTCCCATTGACTCTGGTCGGCGATCTCCTGCGTCACCACCTCGACCGTGCCGACATCACCGGCCCAGCCCGCATCATGCACGGCCTGCGCCGCGGTGTCCTTGTCGAATCCCTGATTGGTGACGTTCGGCATGGTGAACAGGGTGAAGTCGGACACCGTCACGGTGACCGTGCCGCCCTCGCTGATCCTGGCGCCGGCCTTCGGATCCTTCAGCGTCAGGATCTTGTTCAACGGCTCGACCGACGGCTGTGGCGCCGACACCAGCTTCAGGCTGAGCTTCTGCAGCTTGGCGGTGGCCTCGTCCAGTTGCTTGCCGACCAGGTCGCCGGGAACCTGGACCAGCACCGGGCCGGTGCCGATCTGGACCGTCACCTTGGATCCCGGTTTGACCGACACGTTGGGCTTCGGATCCTGGCTCAGGGCCTTGCCGGTGTGCGCAGCGTCGGACTTGACCGGATCGGGGACCATCACCAATCCGCCGCTGTCGGTGAGCAGCTTTTTGGCCGCCGCCTCGTCCAGATCCTTGACGTCGGGAACCGGTACCTGGGTGATGCCCAGCCCGATCTCCACGGCGACCGTGGTACCCGGCTGCTTCGGTGTGCCGGCGGACGGGTTCTGGTGGACGACCTTGCCTTTCAGTGGGTCGGTGGAGTCGACCTTCTTCGGATTCTCGCCCAGCTTCAGTTTCGCATCCGTCAGCGCCTTGGCCGCCTGCTCCTGGGACATCCCGTCCAGCTTGGGCACCAGCACGTCCTGCGGCGGCGCCGGCTTGGAGGTGAACTTGATGGTCAGGAAGATCGCCCCGGCCAGCAAGGCCAGGCACAACGCGCCGATGCCGACGTACCCCCAGACCTTCTTGGCCCGGCTGTCGTCGGCGTCATCGTCCCGCCAGCCTTGATCCGGCATGATTCGCTGCGGCGGGGCCAGGATCGGCGGGGTGCTGGGTGCGGCCGGTCCACCGACCACCGGGGTCGGTCGGGCCGGGGCACCGCCCATGATCTCGGTGCGCTCGGCGTCGCCCATCACCCGCGGCGCCAGCACCGCCTGGCCGGACAGTGCGCGGACCAAATCCGAGCGCATCTCGGCGGCAGTCTGGTAGCGGTTCAGCGGGTTCTTGTTGAGCGCCTTCAGCACGATGGCATCCAGCTCGCGGGGCAACGTCGGCTGGGCCACCGACGGCGCCTTCGGCTCCTCCCGGACGTGCTGGTAGGCGACGGCCACCGGCGAGTCGCCGGTGAACGGCGGAGCCCCGGTCAGCAGTTCGTAGAGCACACAACCGGTCGAGTAGACATCGGACCGGGCATCCACCGACTCGCCGCGAGCCTGCTCCGGCGACAAATACTGCGCGGTGCCGATCACGGCGGCGGTGGCCGTCATCGACGACTGGCCGTCGGCGACCGCGCGGGCGATGCCGAAGTCCATCACCTTGACCGCGCCGGCCCTGGTCAGCATCACATTGGCGGGTTTGATGTCCCGATGCACGATGCCGTGTCGGTGCGAGAAGTCCAGCGCGGCACAGACATCGGCGAGGATCTCCATCGCCCGCCGCGGCTCGAGTGGACCCTCGCGTTTCAACAGATCGCGCAGCGTTTCGCCGTCGACGTACTCCATCACGATGTACGGAATGGTGCCGGTCTCACCGGCGGTTTCGCCGGTGTCATAGACCGCGACGATGGCCGGGTGGTTGAGCGATGCGGCGTTCTGCGCCTCCCGGCGGAACCGGGCCTGGAACGACGGATCACGGGCCAGGTCGGCGCGCAGAACCTTGATCGCGACATCGCGACCCAGCCGCAGGTCGCGGCCCCGATGGACCTCCGACATGCCGCCGAAGCCGAGTGTGTCGCCGACCTGGTACCGGTCGCCGAACAGTTGTCCCGTCATCGCCGTCCTTCGCCTGTTCCCGTCTGATCCGCCGCCCGAACCGAAGCTCGAGCCACCGCCGTCCGTGTTGCTGCCTGTGCTGCTGCCGAGCTGGCGGCCGCCGGCCAGGAAGCATCCACCGCTGTCGATGCACTTCCCCCCGACCCCGATGGCCATTGTCCCAGGTCGCTGCCGACCGAACTAATCGATACCGCCGGTGCCGACCGATTTCTCGCTGCGCCGGACCTCGAGTCGGCCGCCAGTTCGGACAGGTACCAGCCGGCCACCGCGGCCAGCAGCAGCACCAGCACACCGATCAGCCAGGCCACCGCGGTGTGCCGGACCGGCCGGGCGGCCTGCAACACCTGAGCCGGCGGTTGGCCGGCCCCGGCCCGTCGCTGCGCTGTCTGCACCGCCTCGGCGGCATGCGCGGCCTGGGTGGCGGCGGCCGACGTGGCTGGTCCGCTGTGTTGCGCCGTCACCGGCGCACCGGCCCGGACCGCCCCGACCGCGTCGGCCAACGCGGCGCCATCATCGAAGCGTTGCCGGGGGTCTTTGGCGAGCATCCGCATCACCAGCGCCGTGACCGGCGGTGGGATGTCCAGTGGCAGAGCCGGCGGCGGGTTGTTGACCTGTGCCATCGCCACCGCGATCGGGCTCTCGGCGTTGAACGGCCGCTCGCCGGCCAGGCATTCGTAGCCGACAACCCCGAGGGCGTAGATGTCGGAGGCCGGCACCGCTGCGTGGCCGGCCGCCTGCTCCGGCGACAGGTACTGGGCGGTCCCCATCACCATCCCGCCCTTGGTGATCGGCACCTGGAAGGCCACCTTGGCGATGCCGAAATCGGTGATCTTCACCTGACCGGCCGGGGTGATCAGGATGTTGCCCGGCTTGATATCGCGGTGCACCAGTTGCCGGTTGTGCGCCGCCTGCAGCGCCCGGCCGGACTGCTCCATCAGGTCCAGCACCCGCGGCACCGAGATCCGCGGTTGCCGGGCCAGCACCGCCGACAGCGGCTCACCGGTCACCAGCTCCATCACCAGGAATGCGGTGTCCTTCGGGCCACCGGCGATCGAGGCCACCTCGCCGTAGTCGTAGACGGCGGCAATCCCGGAGTGGTTGAGCGATGCGGTGATCCGCGCCTCGGTGCGGAACCGGTCGACGAACTCCGGGTCGCTGGTGAGTTCCGATTTGAGGATCTTCACCGCCACCCGGCGGCCCAGTCTGGTGTCGTCGCCGGACCACACCTCGCCCATCCCGCCGACCGCGATCCGGGCGCCCAGCCGGTATCGCTCCGACAGCAGCAGCCCAGGGGTCAGTGCCATCTCAGGATCCCCCCGCCAACGCTGCTTCGATCACGGACTGCCCGATCGGTGCCGCCACGGTGGCGCCGGTGGCGTTCAGGCCGCGGTCGCCGCCGTCGGCGACGAACACCGCCACCGCGATCTGCGGATCGTCGGCCGGGGCGAAGGCCACGTACCAGGCGTGAGGCGCAGTGGTCTTGGGATCGGTTCCGTGCTCGGCGGTGCCGGTCTTCGAGGCGATCTTGAGTGACGGGTCGGACGCCGTCACCATCGCCTGTTCGGACTGCACCATCATCTCGGTGACCTGCCCGGCGGTGGTGGCCGGCACCGCCTGCCCCAGTGGGGTGGGGACCGCGGCCGGCTGCAACAACGACAGGTCGGGCTTGGTCACCTTGGAGACCAGATAAGGCTGCATCCGCAGACCGTCGTTGGCGATGGTGGCCGCCACCACAGCGTCCTGCATCGGCGAGAAGACCACGTCCCGTTGGCCGATCCCGGACTGGGCCACGGCGGCGTCATCCGGCATCTCGCCGACCCTGGACGGCGCGATCTCCAGGCCGCCGACGGTGCCGACATCGCCGACGCCGAACGCGGCGGCCTGCGCCTTCAACCGGTCGGCGCCGACCTTGACCGCGACCTGGGCGAAGGCGGTGTTGCAGGAATGGGCCAGCGCCTGCGTCAGCGAGACATCGACGCCGCCCTTGTCGGCGCAGGTCTCGCCGCCGAAGTTGGACAGGGTGGCGCCGCCGGTCCCCGGCAGAGTGATCTTCGGGACCCCGGTGACGGCGGTGTTCGGCGTGAAGCCGTCCTGCAGCGCGGCGGCGGCGACCACCAGCTTGAAGGTCGAACCCGGCGGATACAGCGACTCGATGGCCCGGTTCACGTTCGGGTCGGGCGCCTCGGTGTTGGCGGCGTCGATCAACGCGTTGTAGGCCGTCTTCTGGGTGGCGTCGGAGTGCGAGGCCAACGGATTGGGATTGAACGACGGCGAAGTGGCCATCGCCAACACCTCGCCGGTCTTCGGTCGCAGCGCCACCACCGCGCCGGTGAAGTGCTTGTCGGTCAGCCCCTGGTAGGCGGCCTGCTGGAGCTTGGGTACCAGGGTGAGTTCGACATTGCCGCCGCGCGGATCGCGGCCGGTGATCAGGTCGGAAACGTTGTCCACCAACAGGTTCGGGTCATCGCCGGACAGCACGTCGTTGTAGCTGTTCTCCAGTCCGCTGCTGCCGTAACGCAGCGACAGGTAGCCGGTGATGTTCGCATAGGCGGCGCCGCCCGGGTAGCTGCGCTGGTAGCGGAACTGATCGGTGGACGGAACGCTGCGGGCCAGCACCACGCCGCCGGCCGCCTGGATGGTGCCGCGTTGCCGGTTGAAGTCGTCCAGCGCCGTCCGCTTGTTGCCCGGTGAGCTGCGGTATTCGTCGGACTTGACGACCTGGATGTAGCCGACGTTCGCCAGTAGCACCGTCAGCAGCACCAGCACGGCGGTGCCCAGCCGGCGCAACGGACGGTTCACCGACCACTGGCTGCTCGCGGCCATCACCGGTCGGCCCGCTTCTTGGCGATCGGCACCATCTCGGTGCTGGCCTGGGCCAGCGGAGCCGCCTTCGCCGGTGGTGGCGGGGCCGGCCGCCGGGACGAATCGGAGATCCGGATCAGCAGCGCCAGGATGACGTAATTGGCCAGCAGCGACGATCCGCCGTAGGACAGGAACGGGGTGGTCAGGCCGGTCAGCGGGATCAGCCGGGTGACCCCGCCGATGATGATGAACACCTGCAGGGCCAACGAGAATGCCAACCCGCCGGCCAGCAACGATCCGAAGGTGTCCTTGACCGCGATCGCCGTCCGCAGCCCGCGGGTGGTCAGGATCATGTAGAGCACGATGATCGCCGTCAGCCCGACCAGGCCGAGCTCTTCGCCCAGGGCCGCGGTGATGAAGTCGGTGGAGGCGAACGGCACGATGTCCGGTCGGCCGGCGCCCAGTCCGGTGCCGAAGATGCCGCCGGTGCCCAGCCCGAACAGCGATTGCACCAGCTGATAGCCGGTGTCGGCCGGATCGGCGAACGGATGCAACCAGATGTCCACCCGCAGCCGGACGTGCCCGAACAGCCGATACATCAGCACTGCTCCGCCGGCGAAGCCGATCAGTCCGATGATCAGCCAGCTGACCCGTGAGGTGGCCAGGTAGATCATCACCAGCAGGGTGCCGAACAGCAGCAGGGAGGTGCCCAGATCCTTGCCGCGGACCAGCACCGCGAGCGCCAGGATCAGCGCCAGCAGCAACGGTCCGAGATCGCGCACCCGCGGCAGCACCAGGCCGAAGATCTTCTTGCCGGCGGTGGACAGCAGACCGACCTTGCTGGTCAGGAAGGACGCGGCGAAGATGATCAGGGCGATCTTGGCGAACTCGGCCGGCTGGATGGAGAAGACGCCGGGGATCTTGATCCAGATCTTGGCGCCGTTCACCTCGGACAGTCGAGCCGGCAGCGCCGACGGGACGGCCAGGAACAGCATGCCGGCCAGCGCGATGGTGTACGCGTAGGACTGCAGATTGGTGTGGTCGCGGACCAACAGCAGAACCGCGAGGAACAGCACCAGGGCGAGGCCGGTCCACATCAGCTGTAGCGGCGCCTGCAGCCCCGGCGCCTTCTGGCCTTCGGCCACCGCATTGGCGGCGGCCGCGAAGTCCAGCCGGTGGATCATCACCAGGCCGAGCCCGTTCAGCAGCGCCGCCACCGGCATCAGCACCGGATCTGCGTACGGCGCGAACCGCCGGACCAGTAGATGGGTGACGGCCAACGCCACCAGATAGCCGCCGCCGTACCAGGCCAGATCCCAGGTGAGGGTGCGGTTCTGGTTCAGCTCGACAATCACCAGCGCCGAGGTGACGATCACCGCGGCGAAGATCAGCAGGCCCAGCTCGGCGGCCCGGCCGGTCCGGGCGAACAGGGTGCTGGGGACAGTGATCGAGGAGTCGCGAGGGCTCACCCGACCTCCCGGCAATTCGACGCGGCGTCGGCCGACGGCGTGCCGGACGAGGTCGGCACGGAGGACGACTCGGCCTCCGATGACGGTGCGGCGGACGACGATTCCGATGACGGCTGGGATGACGGCTGGGAGGACGGAGCCGCCGCGGACGCAGTGGCCGGCGACGATGCACTGACAGGCACCGGCGCCGCGGCCTCCGAGTTGAACTGTCCGCGCTGCAGCCGGTCGCCTGGCCGCGAGGTGAGCCGTCCGATGCTGGCCAACGACTTCGGCGGCACCGTCGTGGTGCGCGGCGGCCGGGACGGCGCCGTGCTGGTCCTGGCCCGCACGCTGGTGCTGGCCTTGGGGGTGGTCGTGGCGGCCGGTTTGGTCCTGGTCGGTGCGGTGCCGGTGGCCGGCCTGCGCGTGGTCGGTGGGCCGCTGGTGGCGGGCCCGGAACGGCTGCCCGGCGTCGAGCTGGTCGGAGGTGTCGAGCTGCCGGCAGCCGAGCTCGAGGCAGTGCCGGTCGAACGGTCGGTCGACGTCGCCGTCGATGATCCGCCGGTGCCGGTGCCGGTGCCGGTGCCGGTGGTGGTGCCGCCACTCGTGCCCGAACCGCCCTGGCTGCCGCAGATCGGCAACAACTGCAGTCGGGACATCACCCCGCGGGCACCGGCCAGGTCGGTCGCCGCAATGCCGTCGGTGACCTTGTCCCGGTCGGCCGGCACCAGATCGTTCACCGTCAGCGGCACACAGCCGGCCTGGCCACCGGCACACGAATCCTCCTGCACCGAGGCCAGGGAGATCCCGAACACCGAACCGGAAACGCCTCGGTAGACCACCACGGTGTCGGCCGACACGCCGACGTAGTACTGCGAGCGGGTCCAGATCAGCGATCCGGTGGTGGCCACCGCGAGCATCAACAGCACCGCGGCGATCAGCGCGACGGCCCGCCGCCGTCGCTTCTTCCGGTCGGCGGCGGTCGGTCCGACAACGATCCGCTCGGTGCCCGGGTGGTCGGCACCGTCGGGGTAGTCGTCGTACTCATCGTCATAGTCGTCGGCGTAGTCGTCGAAATCGACCAGATCATCGTCATCGGTCCGGCCGCCGTCATCATCGCCTCGGTTTCCGGAGTTCCGCCTGCCGCTGACGTACTCGGGTCGCGCCGGGACGTCCTCAGGGATGCCCGGCAGTGGTACCCGCGGCATCCGCTGGGTGGCGTGGATCGGCCTGATCGGGCCGGTGGCCTCCGGATCGACCGGCCCGCCCGGCACCGGAGCCGACGACCGGGCACCGACGTCGATGACGTCGGCGACGATCACCGTGACGTTGTCCGGGCCACCGGCGACCAGTGCCAGCTCGATCAGCCGGTCGGCGGCCGAGTCCGGCTCGGGGTCGCTCAGCGCATCGGCGATCGCCTCGGCGGCGACCACCGACGACAGACCGTCGGAGCAGATCAGGAACCGGTCGCCGGTGGAGATCTCCCGGATACTCAGCATCGGCTCCGGTTCGGTGCCGTTCAGCGCCCGCAGCAACAGGTTTCGTTGCGGATGGTGCGCCGCCTCGTCCTCGGTGATCCGGCCGTCGTCGACCAGTGACTGGACGAAGGTGTCGTCATGGCTGAGTTGGTGCAGCACGCCGTTGCGATACAGGTAGGCGCGGGAATCGCCGATGTGCGCCAGGCCCATCCGGTCGCCGTCGAACAGCATGGCGGTGGCGGTGGTACCCATCCCGTCGAGTTCCGGTTGGTCGGCGACCAGTTCGGCGATGGCGTCGTTGCCCTCGTGCAGGGCATCCCGCAGTGGCACCAGCAGATCGTCGGGGGGGGTCACAGCATCCAACGGCGCGAACGCGGCGACCACCAGCCGGGAGGCCAGATCCCCGGCGGCGTGCCCACCCATGCCGTCGGCGACGATCAGCAGCCGCTCACCGGCGTACACCGAATCCTGGTTGTTGGAGCGCAGCAGACCCCGATCGCTGCGGGCCGCGAATCGCAGCTGATGCGTCATCCGGTCCCGCGGTTCGTCGACCGGTCGGCGGATTGCTGGATCGTCACGGGCGGAGCTCGATCACGGTGCGACCGATCCGGATCGGCACACCGACCGGCACCGCGGTCGGCGACTGGATACGGTTGCGATCCAGGTAGGTGCCATTGGTCGAGCCGAGATCTTCCAGGTAGAAGTTGTCGCCCTCGCGGATCAGCCGGGCGTGCCGGGTCGATGCGTAGTCGTCGTCCAGCACCAGGGTGGAGTCCTCGGCGCGACCCATCAGGATCGGGCCGTCGCCCAGCCGCAGCCTGGTGCCGGCCAGCGAGCCGGCGGTGACCACCAGCATGGTCGGCAGCATCGGTCCGAGCCCACTGGGCCGGGCCCGATCCCGATCCCCCTTGGCAATCCGGCGGGCGTTGCGACGCGACGGCGCAGCGACGTACTTGACGTCGGTGGCCGTCCGCAGGTCGGCTCGGATGACCCGGATGGCCGCCCACACGAACAGACAGAGCAGGATCAGAAATCCCACCCTGGTCAGTTGCAGGATCAGTGCCGGCACGTCAGGGGACCGCCTTATCGGTGCAGTGCTCGTTCAGTGCTGGTTGAACACGACCGTCGAATGGCCGATCCGGATCACGTCGCCTTCGGCGAGCTGCCAGGTCTGGACGGACGAACCGTTGACCGTTGATCCGTTGGTGGATCCCAGATCGTGCATCACGGCGGTGTTCCCGTCGAAGTAGATGTCGATGTGTCGGCGGCTCACGCTGGTGTCCGGGAGCCGGAACGCCGCGTCCTGGCCGCGGCCCACCACGTTGGATCCGCGCTGCAACTGGTAGGAGCGATGCGAACCGTCGTCGACGGTGAGAACCGCGGTGATGTCGACGGCCGGTGCAGCGGGTGCGCCGTAGGCGGCCTGGCCCGCCTGGTCGTAGCTCTGCGGCGCGAACGAGTCGTCGACCGGCTGTTGATAGCCGCCCTGCTGATACCCCTGCTGCTCGCCGTACTGCGGGTAGTGCTGATCTTGATAGCCCTGGGCCGGCTGTTGGTAGCCCTGCTGGGCCTGTTGGTAGCCCTGCTGGGCCTGGTCGTAGCCCTGCTGGCCGTACTGCGGAGCCGCCGGCTGGCCATACTGCTGGTAGCCGCCCTGCTGGCCCTGGTCGTAGCTCTGATGATGGCCGCCCTGCTGCTGGTCGTGCTGCTGCTGGTACTGCTGGGGGTAGCCGCCCTGCTGCTGACCGCCCGGATGCTGGCCCTGCGGGTCGTAGCCCTGTTGGCCGTACTGTTGCTGGCCCTGCGGGTCGTAGCCCTGTTGGCCGTGCTGCTGCTGGCCCTGCGGGTCGTAGCCCTGTTGGCCGTATTGTTGTTGGCCGTAGCTCGGCTCCTGACCCTGCTGCTGGCCGTATCCCTGCTGGTCGTAGCCCTGTTGGCCGTGCTGCTGCTGGCCGTACTGCTGCGGGTAACCGCCCTGTTGCTGGCCTTGCTGGCCGTGCTGTTGCTGGCCCTGCTGTTGCTGGCCTGGCTGGCCTTGCTGCTGCTGGCCTTGCTGCTGCCGGCCTTGCTGCTGCTGGTCGTAGCCCTGCTGGGGATAGCCACTCTGCTGGCCGGCGGGGGTAGCGCCGCTCTCCGGTCGGTCCGGATCCTCGTACGACCGGCCGGAGTCATGGTGCTGGCTCATCTGTCCCACTCCTGTACGTCGATGGCTCTTGCGGCGGTCGGTGTCCGGGTCGATCACCGAATTGATGCGGAACTGACCAGTGTGCAGGGACGACGATTCCTCCAGCGTCACCTCGACGTCACCGAACGTTTGCCAGCCCTGCTCGTCCAGATACTCCCCGATCATGTCGGACAATGCCCTGGAAACGCGATCCTGCTCGCCGATTTCGGAAGTATCCGTCCGACCCATCCGTACCGTGTAATGGTTCGGCGCGATGGTCTTGGTGCCCTGACGCTGCACGTGGTCGGCCGCTTCCCGCTGCAGCGCACCGGCTACCTCGGCGGGGTGCACCGAACCGCCGAACAGCCGCGCGAAGGTGCCGGCGACCGCCCCTTGCAGGCGTCTCTCGAAGCTCTGGATCACGCCCATCGGTCACCTCCTGGTCTGCGTGTCGCTGTGGTTCCGACCCTCGATGGTAGTGGGGGGACGCGCGAGGACCGTCTGGGTTGGCGACCGGGCCGCGTTGCCGTCAGCGGTGTCCGAGAATGTTGACCACATGACCGTCCGGATCCCGGACGAAGAACCGTCGGACTCCCCACGGCTCATCGGTGATCGGATGCACGATCTCGGCGCCCAACTGCCGGGCCTTTGCCCAGGCCTGATCGACGTCGTCCACCTGGATCGAGATGTCCGGGCACACCGGCGCCGTCAGGTCCTCAGTCATCACACTGAGTTGTGGGCCGGTGGGGGAGCCGTCGGCCAGCGTGACGATCCAGCCGTGATCCATCACCGGCACGAGGCCGAGCAGATCACCGTAGAAGCTCTGCGCGGTCGGCAGCGACGTGCTGGTCAGGTTGGGCACGATCCGGGAGATGGACATCCTGTCAGTGTGGCGAATCTGCCTGGCGCCGGCGAACCTGTACCCCGGCGCCGGCGAAATGTCGCCAGCGGGGCACACATCGCCGGCGCGGCGACCTTCGGCATGGCGGTCCGGGGTCCGGAAGTACCGTTCAGCGGTGGATCTGCATGTCAGTCTGATCGGGCGGCGGGGCCTCTCGGAGCAGATCTATCGGCAGATCGGCGAGCAGATCGATGACGGACGGCTGGCTCCCGGCCAGCGGTTGCCCTCATCCCGCGGCCTGGCCGACCGACTGTCGGTGTCTCGCAACACGGTGTCAACGGCCTACGACCGACTGGTCGCGGACGGTTTGCTCGACGCCAGAGCCGGCCTGGGGGTCTTCGTCGGCGAGGTGGCCGACGCGGGCGGGGATCGGGTCGTTCGCACCGCAGTGGATTCGGCACCGGTGTCGCAGCCGATGGCCCAACCGCTCTGGGAGACGATCGGCACCCCGGCGGACCTGTCGGCGATCCATTCGCACTTCGATGTGCGAGCCGGATTGCCTTCACTGCAGCACTTTCCGTACAGCACTTGGCGAGCGATGGTGTCCCGGCAGCTGCGACCGACAGCGGCCCGCAGCGATCTGTACGCCGAGCCGGCCGGTAGCTCGAGACTGCGGTCCGCCATTGCCCGCCACATCTCGGTGTCCCGCGGGGTGCGCGCCACCGAGGCGGACACTTTCGTCACCAACGGTTTTCAGCAGGCGATCGATCTGATCGGCCGGGTGCTGCTGGCCCCGGGGGACCTGGTCGCGGTGGAGGATCCGGGCTACCGACCGGCCGCCATGTTGTTCCGCTCGCAGCGGGCCGGGGTGGTCGGGGTTCCGGTGGACGCCGAGGGCATCGTGGTGGACCGGATCCCGGTCGCCTGTCGGCTGGTCTACGTCACCCCGTCGCATCAGTTCCCGGTCGGCATGAGCATGTCGCTGGCCCGCCGTCGGCAGTTGCTGGACTGGTCGGACCGAACCGGTGCGGTGATCGTCGAGGACGATTACGACAGCGAATTCCGTTACGCCGGAAGGCCTGTCGAGCCGCTGCAGAGCATGGATGGCTCGTGGCGGGTGCTGTATGTCGGGTCGTTCTCCAAGACCATGCTGCCCAGCCTGCGGCTGGGTTTCGTGATCGCGCCGCCATCGTTGCTGCCGGCGTTGCGCAAGGCGAAGGTGGTGTCCGACTGGCAGACCGCCGGACCGATGCAGGACGCGCTCGCCCAGTTCATCGGCGAAGGCAGGTATGCCAAGCATCTGGGCCGGATGCGACGGATCTACCAGGTTCGCCATCAGCTCATCGCCTCGCTAATCGACAGCGAGTTCGGCGACTTACTGGACCGGATCCCCTCGATGGCGGGCCTGCACATCGCCGCCGACCTGGTGCCCGGAACTGGCTGCACCGACGAGGAGATCGCCCGCCGCGCCCGCAGCCGCGGCGTCGAACTGGGCCAGCCGATGTCGTATTTCGCCGTCACCGAGCCGCCGCGGCCTGGCCTGATCCTCGGCTACGGCGCCATCGGACCGGCGGACATCCCGGAAGCTCTTCGACGGCTGCGCCACTGCTTCGACTGACTCGGTGCTCGATCTGTGCAGTGCACTCGAGCTGATGCAGTGCACTCGGCGCTTCATCCCGGCGTGACTGGCTCAGCGCAGTTCGGCCGGTGCTGGACCTACCGCGGGCCGCCAGGATCCCCCAGCGTGGGTGTTGCTCCGATCACCGAGACCACGGCGATCCGGGCGGGCGGACCAAATGGTGAGATCCGACGAGACCTGAGGCAGGTAGCTGATGAGACGGAATCCGAAAACCCTGGTGCTGATCCTGATGGCGGCAGCGGCGGTGGTGCTGCCGACCGCGCCGGCGGCGGCTGGTCCGACTGCACCGGCGGCCAGTGCACCACAGCTCGCCGCAGTGGCGGCGCCGGTCGGCGGTGCAGCAGCCTCGGCACGCCACGGCTGTGCGAAGAAGTTCGATGAGGCCCAGCGGGCCGACATGGAATCGTTCCGCGATTTCGACGCCGACACCTGGCGGGCCGGGCACGACCGGAACGCCGTCAGCATCTATCCCAGCGGTGCCAGGTTCGCCGGCATCGAGGCGATCATGGCGGCCCAGAAGTCGCACTTCGCCAACAAGGAGGCCGTCTGGTCGTGGACGGAGATCCATCGCAGGGTCGACGGCTGCTCCGTGGGGTACATCGAGTACGAGGCCATCTACCAGATCCCGCGGATCAATTACTACCAAAGAGCTCTGACCGTCGTCACCTATGTCTACTCCCACGGGAAGTGGCTGAGCATCTTGGACCAGGGAACCATGCTGGAGCTACGCACCAGCTGACCGCGCTGCAGATCGTCAGCGAGATCGGTGAGATCCCCGCCCTGCAGCACTCGACGACGGACGTGCCCCATGGACCGCCGAAACGCTGGGCACGGTGGCCGCCGCCGTCCCGGCCCTGCGGGAAGTTGGACCCGGATGACCGGGCCCAGCGACACCGACACCTTGATCGATATCGATACTGGAACAGCGGGAGCAGCCATGGAACCGACGATCGACGAACTGCAGAACACGGTCAACCAGGCGCTCTTGGAATCGCAGTGGGCGACGCTCGAGGAGCTGGTCGCCGACAACGCCAGGATCATCGGGCCGAAGGGATTCATGATCGATCGGGACACCTGGATCGGTGCTCATCAGGACACCGAGTACCAGCAGGTGCGATGGGAGACGTCCGAGAGCGAGCTGCACCGCTACGACCAGGCAGCCGTCCGGGTCGACGTGGTCGACTCCGAATGCCGCTTTCACGGCGAGACCATCACCGGCCGGTTCCGGGTCAGCCAGACCTGGGTGACGGAAGACGGTCAATGGCAGTTGGCCGCCGTGCAGTACACCCCACTGGCCTGCTGACGCAGCGGGCTGCCCGGTGTGGTGATCGGGCCGGCGGGCCGGCGGGCCGGCGGGCCGCCGGCCGGCGTCAGCGGTTCGCCGGGCAGTTGTGGTAGCTGGTCACCAGCCACTGGCCGGCCCGCCGCACCAGCACCCAGGTGGCGAGTACCTCGCGCTCCGCCGGCAGCCTCTGTTCGCCGGCCAGCAGGATCCCCGCCTTGCTCACCACCACCGCGGTGTCGCCGTCGATCCGGATGCTGATCGGGTCGTCGATGCCGCGAGATCCCTTCAAGGGCCCGGCGAATGCGCCTGCCATGTAGTTCCGCACCGAGTCCCGGCCGGCGTTGAAGACGCCGGGCAGGCAGACGGTGGCATCCTCGGTGTAACCGCCGACGAAGGCGTCGGCGTCACCGGCCGCCCAGGCCGAGTAGTGGCTGTCCAGTACGGCCCGCACGGCGGTCTCGTCGGATTCGGCGGGCTGCGGGTTGGTGGACTGGCTCATGATGATCTCCTGATGACGGGCCCGCCGTGGTCGACGTGCTGACGGGTATTACCCCGCCACTGCTGAAGACTCATCGGTGCGTCGAGAAATAGTTGCGATCAGGGAGATGCGAGGGACGGCAGGGGTCGTGGACAGCGAATTGGAGCAATTGCGCCCGGAGTTGATCGCGCACTGCTACCGGATGCTCGGCAGCGTGCACGACGCCGAGGAACAGGTGCAGGAGACGTTGCTGCGGGCTTGGCGCGCGCGGGATTCCTACGACGCCGACCGGGCGTCGGTGCGGACCTGGGTGTACCGGATCGCCACCAACACCTGCCTGACCAGCCTGTCCGGACGAGCCCGCCGGCCACTGCCGTCCGGCATGTTTCCGGCCAGCGACGATCCGCAGGCGCCACTGACACCGGCGCTGGAAGTGCCGTGGCTGCAACCGATTCCGGACTCGGCGGTGGCGCTGGCAGCGGATCCGGCGGCCCGCGTCGTCGCCAGTGACAGCATCCGGCTGGCGTTCGTCGCTGCCCTGCAATTGCTGCCGGCCCGACAACGAGCGGTACTCATCCTGCGTGACGTACTGGCGTTCTCGGCGGCCGAGGTCGCCGAGATGATCGGCACCAGCGTGGCTGCGGTGAACAGTGCGCTGCAACGAGCTCGACTGACCCTGGACACTCGCTCGCCGCGACCGGAGATGACGGCGCCGACGGCCGCCGAACAGAAGGTCGTCGACTCCTACGTCGCCGCCTTCGAGCGGGCGGACGTCGCGGGTCTGACGAAACTGCTGGCCGATCAGGTGGTGCTGGAGATGCCACCGGTTCCGCTCTGGTACCGGGGTCGCGAGCACTATGCCGCCTTCATGCATCGGGTGTACGCCCTGAACGGCAACCGGTGGCGGGTGGAACGGACCGCGGCCAACTCGCAGCCCGCGTTCGTCGCCTATGTGCTGGCGGACGGCCGATACCAACTGCACACCCTGCAGGTCCTCACGGTGGCCGATGGTCGGATCGGCCGGAACGTGGTGTTCCAGGATCCGGCCGTCTTCACAGCTTTCGGCCTGTCCTGACCGCTCGCACCGACAGTGCACTCGCGGGAGGCACCAGGTGGGTGCACGCTGTGCGGGTGAGGCGATTCCTGGCAGTTCTGGCGTCAACGTTGTGCGTCACCACGTTGTCCGCTGCCGGCTGGCCGACCGATCACGGGGACAACCTCCGCACCGGATACCTCCCCGCGCAGGCCAGGTACCACGGCCTGACCATGTCCTTCACCAGGACCTTGGACGGCGCGGTCTATGGATCGCCGATCATCGCCGGCGCGAATCTGGTGGTGGCCACCGAGAACAACACGGTCTATGCGTTGGATCCGGCGACCGGTGCGGTGCGCTGGTCGCACCATCTCTATCCGCCGGTTCCGCTGTCGAGCCTGCCGTGCGGGAACATCGATCCGCTGGGCATCACCGGGACACCCGCCTACGACGCGGCCACCGGGCGGGTCTTCGTGGTGACCGAGTCGGCGGATCCGAAGACGGTGGTCCGGCATGAGGTCTTCGGACTGGATGCCGGCACCGGTGCCACCGAATGGCACCGGCCGATCGAGGTGCCCGGGACCGACCCCAAGGCCGAGCAGCAGCGGGCGGCGTTGGCGGTCCGTGGCAGCAGCCTCTACGTCGCCTACGGCGGCCTGACGGGCGACTGCGGCAACTACCGCGGTGCGGTGATCTCGGTACCGACCAGCGGCGCGCTCGGTGCTCGGGCCTACGTGGTGCCGACCAGCCGAGAGGCCGGCATCTGGGCTCCCGGCGGACCGGTGGTGGACAGTGCCGGCCGGGTGATCGTGGCGATCGGCAACGGTGAATCGACCAGCGGTGCGTATGACTACAGCGACTCGGTCACCTCGCTGAACCCGAACATGACCAGGCACGACTTCTTCGCTCCCTCGTCGTGGGCGAGCGACAACGCCCAAGACTTCGACCTCGGATCGTTGACGCCCGTCCTGACGTCCAACGGCTACCTCCTGCAGGCCGGCAAGTCCGGGAACGGATACGTGCTACGACAGTCGCATCTCGGTCTGATCGGCGGTCAGGTCTTCAACGCGCCGCTGTGCCGAGCGTTCGGCGTCGCCGCCGTCACCGGCAACATCGTCTATCTGCCGTGTACCGACGGCGTCACCCGGGTCGAGGTCACGGCCAACGGCACCTTCAGCAAGAAGTGGACGGCCACCGGCATCCCCGGCTCGCCGGCGGTGGGAAACGGCGCGGTTTTCTCGATGGGTGACGGAACCCTGTACGCACTGTCCGCACAGGGCCAGCGGATCGGCTCTTTCCCGATCGGCAGCACCACCCGGTTCGCCACCCCCGCACTCGGACTGAACCGGGTGTATGTCGGCACCACCACCGGGGTGACGGCGGTGCGGGTGGACCTGGCCGGCGGGTCCCTCCCGGGTGGGTCGAGCCACCGGGTCGGGCCGGTTACCCGGTGGTGCGGGCGATGAACAGCAGGTATTCCCAGTCCATCGCACCGGATCCGAGATCATGCCGTCGGGCCAGCTCGATCAGGTCGCGATCCAGCGCGGCCACCCGATCGGGGTCGCCGGCGATGCTGTTGTACACCGCGATGGTGGGGCCGTAGTTGGCCTTGAAGTACTCCAGAAACTCTTCGGCGGTGCCGAACAGCTCGATCCGCAACGACTGTCGGTGGGTGGTCGCAGCCGTGACCCGATCCCCGAACAACTGTCGGAGGTGATCCTCGCTGCCCCACAGCGGCGGCGGCTGGGCACCGGGCGGCGGCGGCGGCGCATACGGCTTCATGGTGGCGAACATCTGGCCGATGAAGCCTACCGGCGTCCAACTCAGCAACGCGATCGTTCCGTCGGTCCGGCAGACCCGGACCAGTTCGTCGGCACTGGTTTGATGATGCGGCGCGAACATCACCCCCACGCAGGACATCACTACGTCGAAGTCGTTGTCCTGGAACGGTAATGCCTCCGCGTCCGCGGTCTGCCAATTCAGTTCGACACCCTGGGACGCGGCCAGGGCACGGCCGGCTTCGAGCAACTCCGGGGTCAGGTCGGTAGCCACCACCTGGGCGCCGATGATGGCCGCCGGGATGGCGGCATTGCCCGACCCGGCGGCCACATCCAGCACCCGATCGTCGGCCCGGATGCCCGCCGCCTCGACCAGGATCGGACCGAGGTCGGGAATCAGTTCGGTGGCCACCGCGAAGTAGTCGCCGAACGCCCACATGGCGCGGTGCTTGGCCTTCAGCGCGTGGTCCGCCTCGATATCGTCGATGGTCTGGCTCATGGTCGGTCTCCTCGGGATCGCAGGGTGAATGCTGGGAAGAGGCGCCGCGGGCCCCTGGGGATTCGTCCCGGTGATCCCATCTCGCCGGCATCCGGCCTCGGGGAAACCCTGAGTTCCCCCTGATCCTGGATTCGTCGCCCCACAACGGGCCTATCGCGATATATCGTTGACGTATCGCGACACAGCAGTGGCACACCAGTGACACCTCACCTGCGACGCATCAAGGAGGCGCATCATGACGGCATATGCGGCCCGGCCCGGGGAACCCTGGGACCTGCCGGGAATGTTCAAGCAGTTCCTCGCCGAGAGCGGGCTGGGCGGCCGGCGCGGTCCGTTCGGTGACGGTCCGGGCGGATCCGGTGGACCGAGCGGCATGTTCGGTCGCGGCGGTCCAGCCGGCGACCGCGGGAATCGATCCGGCTGGCAGGGGCCGTTCGGTGGCCGCCCGCCGATGGGTCCGCTGGCGGACCTGTTCGGCGGGCGGCACTGGGGCGGCCCGTTCGGCGGCGGATGGCAGCGGGGACCTCGAGCGAACCGCGGTGACGTCCGATCGGCAGTGCTGGCGCTGCTGGCCGAGGAGCCGATGCACGGCTACCAGATCATCCAGGAGATCTCACGGCGCAGCGGCGGCAGCTGGAAACCGAGCCCCGGCTCGGTGTACCCGACCCTGCAACTGCTCGAGGACGAGGGTCTGGTGCGGGCCGAGGAGCGTGACGGTAAGCGGGTGTTCCGACTGACGGAGGACGGCGAGTCGCTGGCAACCGAGCGCGCCGACGAGTTCGCCGAGCTGTGGCAGGGAATGGCGCCGAACTCCGACGACACCGACCTCGGCGAGCTGGTCTTCCAGGTTGCGGCGGCTTTTGTCCAGGTGGCGCGGACCGGGTCGGCCGCGCAGCTGGCGGCGGCCCGAACCGTCCTGGCCAAGACCAAGGCCGAGTTGTACCAGATCCTCGGCGAGGACAGCCGGTCGACCCGCGCCGATGACGATGACGATGCCGATGCCGGTGCCGGTGCCGGTGCCGGTGCCGATGCCGATGCCGAGAATCCTGATGGTGACACTGTTTCCGGCAACGAAAAGAAGGGTGACGTGCGATGACCGATCAGCGAATGCGGGCGTCCGACGCCGATCGTCAGCAGGCGGTGGAGCGGCTTGCGTCGCATTACACCGCCGGCCGGTTGGACACCATGGAGTACGACGAGCGGGTCGGCAGGGCCTATTCCTCGGTGTTCCTGGACGATCTGCCGGTGCTGTTCGCCGACCTTCCGGAGAATCGGAACCGGCGTGACAGCTACCAGGTCGATACCGAGGAATTCGCGACAAACCCTGCGGCGCAAGGTGTCTGGGGCGGCGGCGGTCGTGGAGCGGTGGGCGCTCGTTGGGCCCGATTCGACGGTGTCGGCCCCTTCGGCGGCAGGTCGTCGCGGGTGCTCGCCGTTCTTGCGGTGCTGGCGGTGTTCTTCTCCATCGGCGCGCTGATGCACGGCTTCGTCCCGGTGCCGCTGATCGTGCTGGCCGTGGTGTTGTTCGTCCGGCGCGGTCACGGCTTTGGGCAGGGCTTTGGGCACGGTCGCGGCTTTGGGCATGGTCACGGCTTTGGGCACGGCCGCGGTGATGAGCCCGGTCGCGGCGACGAGTACTTCGCTGATCGTCCGTGGGATCGCCGTGGGGCCCAGGGCCAGGCTCACTGAACCCGACCGCCCGTCCGAGATCCGGAAGGAGCAACGGTTTCCGGGAATAAGCATCACGAATACTTGATGCTCATTCCGCAGAACCGTTGCTCATTCCGTCGTTTCAGGGCTCAGGTCGTTTCAGGGCTCAGGTCGTTTCAGGGCACCAGCAGGTAGCGCCCGCGGGTCCCGCCCTTGGCCAGCAAGCGGTGGGCCTCGCCCGCTTCAGCCAACGGCAGGGTGCCGGCGATCCGAACGGCCAGCGTGCCGTCGGCTGCCAGCTGGAGCAGCTGGGCGAGCCTGCTGCCGTCATGGACGATTCGCACCGCGCCGGTCCGGATGCCGCGGACCGACTCCGGAACGTCAGCCGGCGTCACGCCGATGTACTGGCCATCGCTGCGAACCGCATCCAGTGCCGGCCGGACCAGCGAAGCGGCGTCGATCACCACGTCGAACCGTGGTGCCGCCGGTAGCTCGGTGAGCAGTTCGGCTCCGGTCGCCCGGACGAACTCGGCGTCGGACTGCCGGGCCAGACCGGATACCCGGAACCCACGGGCGAGGGCCAGTGGCAACAGATAGCCGCCGACGCCCCCGGCCGCGCCGGTCACCAGCAGGTCCGAGCCGGGATCGACGTCCAGCAGATCCAGTGCCTGTTCGGCAGTCAAGGCGTTGAGCGGAATGGTGGCTGCCGCCACCGGATCCAGCTCGGCCGGTACCGGCGCGACGCTGTCCGCCGGCACCACCACGTATTCGGCGTAGCTGCCCAGTGGCACATTCAGCGTGGTCAGCACCGCGGCGACCGCCGTACCGACGGCCGGTCCGGTCACTCCCGGACCGAGCGCGTCGACGGTTCCGGCGACGTCCCAGCCGATGCCGGTGTGTTCCGGCTGATCGATCCAGCCCAGGGCATGAAAGACGCCGGCCCTGGTTCCCGCATCGACCGGGTTGACGGCCGCCGCAGCAACCCGGAGACGGATCTCGTCCGCGCCGGGCTCGGGCAGTGGGGCCTCGATCAGTTGCAGGGCTTCGGGTCCGCCGGGCTCGGTGATCACGATCGCGCGCATTGGGGTGTCCTTTCGATAGTGGCTGCTGAGTTTCTGTCGGCCTTCCGATCTGGTCGGCGCTGTGCCAGAATGACGCAAGCACTTCCCGCTGGGAAGTAGGCACCCGAAAGTAAGTAAGTCACCGGAGGTACACGATGGCGACCATGACGGCGACCCAACGCAGAGCTGCGGCGAAGCAGCACTACGACGCCTATCTGGCGAGCTGCCCGTCCCGGAATCTGCTGGATCGGATCAGCGACAAGTGGGTCACTCTGGTGTTGGCCGCCCTCGGTGGTGGCGACCGACGGTTCTCCGAACTCGCCCGGCAATTGGCCGGGGTGAGTCAGAAGATGCTCACCCAGACGCTGCGCGGGCTGGAGCGGGACGGGCTGATCACCCGCGCGGTGACGCCATCGGTACCGGTCCGGGTGGACTACTCGTTGACACCACTCGGGCTCTCGCTGATGCCGGTGATCCAGGCGGTCAAGACATGGGCCGAACAGCACATGGACACCGTCGCGCTGGCCAGGGACAGCTACGACCGGGCGCAGCTGACCGGCGGCGTACCCACCGGGGTAGGAGCAGCGCGGTAACGTCGGCGCCGAAGCAAGGATGACTGATGACGACCAGATGGACGCTGACCATCGATTGTGCGCACCCGACCGAGCTGGCGAAGTTCTGGGCGGTCGCCCTCGGCTACCGAGAACCGCCGGTCCCCAACGGGTTCGACAGTTGGCCGGATTGGCTGATCCACCACCACGTGCCGGAAGAAGAATGGGACGACGGTGCGTACCTGGCCGATCCGGACGGGATCGGCCCGACTCTGTCGTTGCTGAAGGTGCCGGAATCGAAGGTCGTCAAGAATCGCCTGCATATCGACATCCAGGCCGGCGGCGGCCGGGACGCCAACCCATGGGAAGTGCGATGGCCGCGGGTACTGGCCGCGGCCGAGCGACTGGTCGCGCCGGCGGGACAGTGATCCGGGAGGACCGCTGCGGCGGCCGGCCGGATCACCTGGTGATGGCCGACCCGGAAGGCAACGAGTTCTGCGTTCTCTAGGGTGACGGTCGAACGGACTCATCGGATCCGATGGCCGGGGTGAGGCCGCCCGCACCGTTTTGTCACGATGGCCAGGCCGGGTCGGTTCGGCTGCTCCCGTAGCGTTGAGCGATGGATTCTCACGCTGTCGGCCGGTTCATCAAACCCCTCGATGTCGTCCACTCGCTCGGTTACTTCGCGCCCGAGGTGGCCGATCAGCTGGTGGCGGCCGGCCTCGAGCCGGGCGGGATGGGCTACTTCGCCAGCCGGTCCGCAGCGATGGGCGAGGTGGGGGCCGGGGTGGTGGCCGCGACCTTCTACAACTTCAATCCGCAGCTGGTCGCCCACTTCATCCCGCGGGCCTGGTCGTTGTGCGATCCGCCGGGGGTGCTCGCAGCCCGGTTCACCGGGATCGACGCGGCGCTCCGCCGGATTCTCGGGGACCTGCTGTGCGAGTCCCCGGAGGTCGGAGAGGTCGTTGATCTGCTCCGGATCGCGACGGACGTGTGCCGACCGGAGGGCCGGCCGTTGTACGCCGCGCATGCAGACCTGCGGTGGCCGTCCGAGTCGCATCTGGCAATGTGGCATGGGTTGACGTTGCTGCGCGAACACCGGGGTGACGGCCACCTGATCGCCCTGCAGTCGGTCGGGCTGTCCGGTATCGAAGCGCTCATCACTCACACCGCAACGGGCGCCGGGTTCACCCAGAAGTTCGCCCGCACCCGGCGCGCCTGGTCGCCGGAGCAATGGGACGAAGCCGTTGCGGGACTGCAGGTTCGCGGAATATTGGATGAAGACGGAGCGCTCACCCACATCGGCATCGAGGTCCGGCAGCAGGCCGAGAATCTGACCGACGAGTTGGCCGCTACGCCGTGGAACGAACTCGGCGAACAGCGTGTGCGGCGACTCGGTGCGCTGATGGTGCCGATACACGCCGCGGTGCTCGCCTCCGGAGTGTTCCCGGACGGGACCTACGGCGATCGGTGGGCCGGCGGCTCATTCGCGCCGGACGCCGAATTATCCTGAGGCAGTTTCTAACAGTTCGGCTCGACGACCCGGGTCCGTTGATGGGGATCGCGCGCGGTTGGAGTAGGTCAGGGTTGGCTGGCGACAATGCCGAGAGCCACTGGGATGTCGTCGTCACCGGCTCGCAGACCCGACTGATCAGCAGCACGCACAGTTCTTGGAGTCGGGGCGGGTGGCTCGGTGTCGATCGACATCTCGGTCCCAGCCGCGCTCGTCTGGAGATCGTCATCAAGCTGTGATCAGATGTGTTGCCGTGCAGGGCTTTTCCAGGGGTCTGGGTGTCGGTGGCGGTTTGTAGGGTTGTGGTATGGATGGGCCGCGGAACACCGATCAGCAGCCGCCGAACATGGCGCGGCTGCGGGAGTTGGTGGCGTCCACGGTGATGGGGTTGAAGCAGCTGTCCGGGATCGTCCACCAGTGCGCCGACACCGAGGTCGGGTCGGTCGCCGGCGAGTTGGGTGAGCTGGCAGCCCTGGCCGGTGCCGGGGTGGTGGTCGCCGTCGCGGAAGCCGAACAGCGGGGCATCGTGGAGCTGTCGCAGTTCGCCGGCACCGCGGGTTGGGTGCGCGATCAGGTGTGGCACCTGCAGACCGGCGGATCGTCACTGGTCGCCAAGTGTGCTGCGATCCTGCGGCGGGTGGAACTGTCACCGGTCGCCGCGGCGATCCGGACGGCCGACCTCACCCCGGTGGTGGCGGTAGCGGTGGCCGCCGAGTTCGACAAACTCGCCCCGAGGCTGCTCAACCAGGCCCACCATGCGGTGGTGTTGGACGCGATGATCGAGATCGGCGCCGAACACGGCTCGGCCGCGGTGAAGCACCTGCACCAGGAGATCCTGGCCCGCTACGGCGAAGACGGGCAACTCCAAGACGAGCAAGACTCCCGGAAAAGGTACGTGGAGTTGTCGTCGGGCCGCGACGAGGGCGGGATCTACCGCTACGAATTGACCGTGGACACCGAAGGCCGCGCGGTGTTGGAAGCGGCGATCGGGCCGCTGTCCAAACCGCAACCCGAACCCGGCGGCACCGTTGACCCCCGCCCGGTCGGCCGGCGGCGGGGCGAAGCGCTGGTCGAGGTGTGCCGCCGAGCCGTCGCCGCCGGCGGCCAGGTGCCGACCGCGACGAAAGCGCAACTGTTCGTCACCATGACCTTCCAAGAACTCCGCGACAGTCAGGGTGCCGGCCGGGTCGTCGGCTCGCTGGACAGCGGGTCGCTGCTCGGACCGGAAACCGTCCGCCGACTGGCCTGCGACGCCGCGATCATCCCCGTCGTCCTGGGCAGCGGCAGCGAACCATTGGACGTCGGCCGCACCCAGCGGCTGTTCACCCCCGCACAACTCAAAGCACTGTGGCTGCGGGACAAGCACTGCACCTTCCCCGGCTGCCAAGTCCCGGCGCACTGGTCAGACGCGCACCACCTGTGGCACTGGATCGACGGCGGACCCACCGACCTCGACAACGGTGCCCTGCTCTGCGGGCGTCACCATACGATCGTGCACCGCGACCAACTCGCCGGCACTGTCGTTGATGGGCAAGTCCTCTGGGACCGAAGACCCAGCAGCTACCAACACCAACCCGCCACCGTCGCCTGAACCCACCTTGCGGCGCCGGAATGTCGCGCGGCTGGGCCAATCCTCGAACGTCACCGGCTCCGAAACACCGATGAAGCCGAGCGACGTGCCGATACCGGGCGGGGCGGGCCACGAGGCGAGGACTGGATGACTGGGGATCGGGTGCTGAGTCGCCGGGCAGTATTCGGGTTGGTCGCCGCAGGCGCGATCGGCGTGACCCTCGACGGCTGTGCCGGCCAGGGTCCGGTGATCGGCCGATCCGGCTACCCCTCCGACGATGACCCCACCGTTGCCAGCGCCGCCGGAAGTTTGCCATCCACCGCTGCAGATCCGTTGTCCAACAAAGGATCAGCTTCAGCCGACTCAGGTGACCCGACCAGCCCCGTCACCGCCCGCTACGGCTCGGACGAGTCGCAGTATGCCGATCTGTACCTGCCGGCCGGAGCTCGCAAGCCCGGCGTCGTGATGATCATCCACGGCGGCTTCTGGCTCTCCGAGTACGGAGCCGATCTCGGCGCCCCGCTGGCCACCGATCTGGCCACCAAGGGCTGGGTGGTCTGGAACCTGGAGTACCGCCGGGTCGGAAACGGCGGCGGCTGGCCGACCACGTTGCAAGATGTGGCAGCCGGCACCGACATGTTGGCCACGGTGGCGACGTCCGGCGAACACGGAACGATCGACACCTCGCGAGTGGTGGCCGTCGGTCACTCGGCCGGCGGTCAACTGGCGGCCTGGCTGGCTGGTCGACCGAAATTGCCAGCCGGAGCGCCCGGGGCCATCGCGGCCGGAAAGAATTCAGTGGCCGTCACCGGGGTCGTCTCGCAGGCCGGGGTGCTCGATCTGACAGTCGCGGCCAGCACTGGCATCGGCGGTGGTGCCGTCCCGGGCCTGCTCGGCGGTACACCGAAGGACGTCCCTCAGAACTATCAGATCGCCGACCCCATCAAGCATCTACCGCTCGGTGTGCCGGTGCATTGCGTGCACGGTCATGACGACGGCAACGTTCCCTTTGCGCAGAGCACCGCCTATGTCGAGGCCGCCACCACCGCCGGCGACATCGCGGTGCTGCACCCCATCGACGGCGATCACTTCACCCTGATCGACCCGACGTCGGATGCCTGGACCGTTGTGGTCGATCTCCTACCGGAACTGATGGCCAGGTCACCACACTGACGGCCGCTCACCGGGCGATCGTCACGCGGTCAAATCGTAGGCACGCTGGAACGGTGCGGGCCATCAGTGGAAGAGGCAGAACGGATGCCCGTCCGGATCGAACAACACCCGGACATTCGACTGGGGCTGGTGTTCGGCCAAGATCGCGCCGCACTGCACCGCCCATTCTGTCCCGGCTGCCAGGTCGTCGACCTCGATGTCCAGGTGCTGCGACGCGGTCTGCTTCCCCTCGACGCTGGGCCACACCGGTCGGCTGAAGTGACGCTCGAACTCGAAGTTGAGGGTGGGGCCGGCGACGCCCGTCGGCGGTCCCACCTGAGCCCAGCCGCCGTTCGCCGGCTCATCCGGTCCAGGTTCTTCGTCCGCCGTCACCGGCCACGCCAGCAACTCCGAGTAGAACCTGGCCAGCACCCGCGGTTGTGACGTGCCGATCGTCACCGAGCTGGCTCGTAAAGTCGGACCCGCCATCACTGTCTCCTGCCTGCGATCGGTGGCCGGGCGGTCGATACCACCTGTGGTGCCGCGCGGTCCGGCCAGAGACTATCGCGCTCGGTGGCCGGCCGGCGACTGGTCGCGCCGGCCAACGGTCAGTTCTTCAGCCAGACCCGCAGTGGGCCGATCGGCGTGAACCCTTGCTGCACAGCATGTTCGAGATCTTCACCGTGTTCGTATCCGACGATCGACTTGCCGGGAAACATCGAGTCGATGGCCGTCACCGCACCCGCCCAGGCCCGTTCGGGATCGTCGCCGACCACGAGATTGGACAAGCCCACCACCGCATCACGGCGGGTGAGGATCACTGCGTCGGTCCAGCGTTCGCCGACCCTCGCGCCGAGTACCGTCACCGTTTGGTCGGCCAGCAGCTCCGGCGGGAAGTCGACGACGAAGTCGATGCCGGCCAGGTCCGCCGGGTCGGTCGCCCTGGTCCACGTCGGAACACCAGCCACCGACCGGCCTGGATCAGTCGGATCTCGGTGGATCCAGCTGGCATCGAACAACACCTCGAAGCCGGCATCGGACAGATCCAGGTTCGCGAAGCTGTCCTTGACCGGACAGCCGGCTGAGGTGTCGATCGCTCCGAGGATGTCCGCTGCCTGGACGGCCGGATCGAGCGTCACCGCATCCGGATAGAACGGTGGCGTCCGGACCGAACTGGTCCAGGCGCCGGGCGAGAAACGACCGGCCAGACCATGTGCTCGGCAGACTGACTCGCACCAGCGAGCATTGTCCGCGGCGGCCATGGCGACCCAGTCCTCGGCGGCGCCCGCTGACCGGTTCGCTGCGGGGGGAACGTCTTCCATCCGTGTGAGTGTGCCGGATCGTGCTGCGCGATGGGATCGGGAAGGGACCTACCGGCTCAGCCGGCGATCAGCTCAGCGATCTGATCGGCCGTCTCGAAGTCGCCGGACAACAGGTTCTTGGTGACGGCGATCGTCAGACCGGTGCTGGTGTCCGCCCCGGCCCAACTGCCGCCGGCGCAGGCCATCCCGATGCTCCACCAGCAGGTTGGCGATTGTCCGCTGTACCTGGCTCTGGATGTCCGTCATGGTCGTCGCCGGCTTGACCGATGCCGCCGTCGGAACTCACCGGATGACGGTCAGCAGCATCGGCGGGCAGCGCAGCTGTCGGAACAGGAGCACGATGACGACAGAGCAACGCCGAAATCCCGCCGACGAAAGGCCACCGATGAGCATCCTGCACGCCGTCGCCACCATCCCGGTTCGTGCTGAACTGGCCGAACAAGCGGCAGTCGGCCTGGCGGAGCTGGCTGAGAAGACCAGAGCAGAGGACGGTTGCCTGTCCTACGACCTGTACCGATCGGCAGCCCAACCGGGAACCTTCGTCACCATCGAACAGTGGCGCTCCGCCGAGGATCTAGATGCGCACATGGGGACGCCGCATGTGCAGCAGGCGATCGCCGAGTTCGGCGCGATGTTGACCGGCGAGATCGCCGTGCATCCGCTCACACCGGTGTCCGCCGCCGAGTGAAGGACGCCGAACCCGTAGTGCATCAAGGAGTCCAGACCGTCTCGTCGATCGGCCGGATGTCGACGCTGTTGATCTCCGCGTCCGGCAACTGGGCGGCGATGGCGATCGCTGCTGCCTCGGATTCGCACTCGACCACCATGAATCCGGCCAGATGTTCCTTCGCCTCGGCATACGGACCGTCGGTCACCACCGGTTCGCCGTCGGCTCCGGTCCGGACCACCCTGCTCAGCGACTCGTCGGGCAGGCCGCCGCCGTCCAGCTGACGACCCTCCGCCGCCAGTTGCCGGCCGACGGCCAAGGTGCCCTGGCCGAGTTCTCGGCGTTCCTGGTCCGTCATCGCTGCCCATCGCTCGGTCGAGCTGCGGATCATCAGCAGGTATTTCATCGGACCAGTCTCTCTGACATGTCGAGAATCCGATCCGGCCTCCGACGTACCTATCGATCAGCACCCCAGCGCCACCGGGCGGGGGACCGAAGAGAGGAACCTGTGATGACGATCAGCAGCCGCACCGTCGACCATGCCCCTGCACTGGCCAGCCTGCTACTGGGCAGCCCGGATCCGCAGCGGCTGCGGGACTGGTACCAGCAGGCATTTGGCGCCACCAGCAATCAGTTCGGCTTCCTCGACCTCGGCGGATTCGGCGTGATGCCCGATCAGCGGGCCGATGTCGCCGCCGAGAACGGCGAGCCCGGCCGGTTCGTGCTGAACCTGGATGTGCCCGATGCCAAGGCCGCGGTCGCGCAGGTCGAACGGGCCGGCACCAGCTGGATCACTCCGCTCGAGCAGCGGGACGCCGGTTGGTTCGCCACCTTCACCGATCCGGACGGCAACTACCTGCAGCTGATCCAACTGAACGAGTCGATGGATCGGGACATGAGGGATGCGAACCGCGCCGATTGGCAGAACACCAAGCCCTTCAGCGGAATCGCCTTGACCGATGTTGCGACAGCGAAGACGTTCTATCAAGATGTGCTCGGCCTGGAGGTGACCGAGCAGCACGGCTCGCTGGCCATCTGGCTGGACGCGAACACCCAGGTGTTCGGCTATCCCAAGCCGAACCACGTTCCGGCCACGCACACCGTGCTGAACTTCCCGGTGGACGACATCGACGACGCGGTCGACTCGTTGGTGGGGCACGGTGTCACGATGCTCCGATACGACGGGATGAAGCAGGACGAGAAGTGCATCATGCGGGCGGGCGGGCCGCTCATTGCCTGGTTCACCGACCCGTCCGGAAACATCCTGTCGGTGCTGCAGGAATCGTGACCGGGCGGCCACTCGAATGACAGGATGGACCGACCATGCGATTCCTGATGCTGATCCACGACAATCCCGATCGGTGGGAGCATCCGACGTTCGCCCAGCACGACGGCATCGAGCAGTCCGAACTGGCTGCCATGCGCCAGCAGTTCGACGATCTGATCGCCGAGCTGGTGGAGTCCGGCGAGTACGTCAGCGGGTATTCGCTGGCCGCACCGGCGCTGACCAGGTCGGTGCGGGTCCGCGGCGGCAACACCACGGTCAGCGACGGGCCGCACGCCGCGGGCACGGAGCAACTGGCCGGGTATCTGGTGATCGACTGTGAGTCCTGGGAGCGGGCCGAGGCGATCGCCGCCCGGATGCCGTCGACCCGGTTCGCGCCGATCGAGATCAGGCCGGTGATGGTGCATTCCGGTAGCGAGATGTGACGGACGATCCGCCGGCGGGCAACGACTTCGAGGGTCTGTGGCGCGATCTGGCGCCGCAGGTCCTCGGGGCGGTCGTCCGCCGGTTCGGCCATTTCGAGCTGGCCGAGGACGCGGTGCAGGAAGCTCTGCTGGCCGCTGCCGGCCAGTGGACTTCCGACGGATTGCCGGACGACCCGCGGGCCTGGCTGATCACGGTGGCGGCCCGCCGGATGACGGATCTGTTGCGCAGCAACGATTCCCGGCTGCACCGCGAACAGCGGCTGGAGGTGCTGGAAGCGCCGCTCCGATCAACCGCCGGAGATCGGGACACCGATCCGGCGGACGACACGCTGGCGCTGCTGTTGATGTGTTGCCATCCCTCGCTCTCCCCTGCTTCCCAGGTGGCGCTGACCTTGCGAGCGGTCGGCGGGTTGACCACCAGGGAGATCGCCCAGGCGTTCCTGACGCCGGAATCCACGATGGCCCAACGGATCAGCCGGGCCAAGAGCCGGATCCTCCAGGCCGGTGCCCGGTTCGAACTACCCGGACCCGACGAGCTGCCGGCACGGGTCGAGGCTTTGATGAAGGTCATCTATCTGATCTTCAACGAGGGCTACACCGCCACCGCCGGGGAATCGTTGCAACGTGTAGAGCTCTCCCGGGAAGCGATCCGGATCGGCCGGCTGCTGCGCCGGGCCAGGCCGTCGGACGGTGAAGTGGTCGGCCTGTTGGCGTTGATGCTGCTCACCGACGCTCGCCGACCGGCCCGGGAGGACGCGGCCGGAGCGCTGGTGCCGCTGGCCGAGCAGGACCGGGCGCTGTGGGACGCCACGGCCATCACCGACGGGGTGGCGATGATGACGGAATCGTTGCGGCGCAACCCGATCGGGCCCTATCAGATCCAGGCGGCGATCGCCGCGCTGCACAGCGAGGCGACCGATCCGGGGGCCACCGACTGGCCGCAGATACTGGCGTTGTACGAACTGCTGCTGCTGGCCCAGCCGGGTCCGATGGTGCAGCTGAACCACGCGGTGGCGCTGGCGATGGTGCAGGGTCCGCGGGCCGGCCTGCAGGCCTTGGAGTCGGTGCGGGACGACCGGCTCCGCGGCCATCACCGCTACGCAGCGGTACGGGCCCACCTGTGGGAGATGACCGGCGATCACCGATCGGCCCGGGCGGAGTATCTGCGAGCAGCCGGACTCACCGTCAGCCTGCCCGAGCGGACCTTCCTGCAGGACAAGGCGGCGCGCTTGGGTCCGGCCGACTGATCGCTCTGATCCGCGAGGGCACCGGACCGACGGATGCCGGTGTCGGAGTCCGCACGTAGGCTCCGCTCACCGATATAGAAACCGATGGAGTTGCCGATGAACCTGACCTCGAAGCTGTCTGCTGAGCGCCGCGTGCATGTCGAGGGCCGACTGCGCGGCAACCTGATGGCCTGGTTGACGACCGTCCGTCCGGACGGCCGGCCGGTGAGCGTTCCGGTGTGGTTCCTGTTGCAGGACGACGACAGCATCCTCATCTACAGCCGGCCGAACAAGTTGAAGCTGCGCAACATCGAGCAGAATCCGCAGGTGACGCTCGGGCTGGACGTGACGGATCTGGGGCGGGACATCATTCGGGTGGACGGGACTGCCGCGCGCGCTGCGGACGTCCCATCGGCCGACCAGGTTCCCGGCTACGTGACGAAGTACATCGAACGGATCGGCGCCAACTTCGGCACAGCGGCCGACTTCGCCGCAGCGTTCTCGGTGGCGGTGGTGGTCACGCCGACTCGGCTCTGGGCGTGAGCGTGCCGTACCCAGTGCCCGCATCTCGGTGAGTGCGGCCGACTCCGCCTGCCGAGATGGTGCGCATGGCGATCCGTGGCGGCGAGACCGGCACCTGCTCAGGAATTCTTGGCGCCATATCCCGGGTAGTCGGCAAGCCGCATCGTCCGCAGGTTGAACAGATCCACCTTCGCATCGGCCAGCCGGGTGATCACCACCGAGCCGGTGACTGTGGTCGTCGCCCCGGCGAACGGAGTGCCGGTCGCTTTCGGCCAGGTGGCCGACAACAGCGCACCGGCGGTCGTCGCCTGCTGGTCGACGGAGTATCTGGTGACGAACGTTGCCGTTCCCGTCAGCCCGGTTCCTGGGGTCCAGCCGTAGCCGCCGAACACCGGGTTGGGCAACGTTGTCCCCTGTGCAGCGGCGGCGTCGGTCACCAGCTGTCGCAGCGCCTTGCTGGACGATCCGAGTCCGGCCAGTCCGACGAAAATGGTTCCCATCTCGATCATCGCCGCCTGCGGGTTGGCCGCCAGCACTGCCGTCACACCCGGATCGTCGGCCAGCGACGTGGTGACCGATGCACCGGCGAGCAACCCGGGCGTCACCGATGGATCGACCTTCGGGCCGAGCTGGAAGGTGAGATCCCTGGTCTGACCGATCCATAGACCGTTGAAGTCGACGCCGGCGACGCCACCGATCGATCGGGGCTTGGCTGCCTTCCCCAAAACGTCGAGGTTCACCTCGCCGTGACAAACTCCCACGGTGGTGTCCGGTGTCGGCTTGCCGTTGTAGACGGTGAGCAGATCGCCGGGCGGTCCGGCGCGGTAACCGGGCGGCAGCGCCTGGTAGCTCGTTTCCAGCAGCGCACAGGCCGAACCGGCGATTGAGTAGTTGGTCCAGGCGTAGTCCGACGGCGGCCTGAGTCCCGATGCGGGTGCCGTCGTCGACTTCGGTTTCTCGGCGTACTGGTCGAGCGCATTCAGCTTCCGGGCGTCCACCAGACCGATCTCGAACAGTGAGTCGGTGGTGGCTGGTAGCGCCTTCAGTGAGGCGTACACCGGTGAGCCGGTCCAGTCCCGCGGCACGGCGGTGCCGGGCTGTGCCGAGCAACCGGCGGCCCCCACCAGCAGAGCGGCGACAAAGACGAGAACTGCACCCCTGGAACGCATGCCGATCAGTGCATCACAGCAAACTCGATGGCGGGTCCATTTCGTCCCGGTATCGGGACGGAGTGGTGGTCAGGCCCACCGGCGCTCCGCCCACCGTTCCACCACGCCGAGCAGCGCGTCGGTGATCTTCCCGATCACCGCGAGCAACACGATGGCCAATAGCAGCCGATCGGTGCGGCCGTTGTTCTGCGAATCGGTGAGCAGAAAACCCAACCCCATCGAAGAGGCGATCAGTTCGGCGGCCACCAGGAACAACCACGCCTGGGCCAGGGCCAATCGCAACCCCGAGAACACTGCGGGCAGGACCGCCGGGAGTTGCACGGTGAACAGCAGCCGGACGCCGTGCAGGCCGAAGGCCCTGGCGGCCTCCACCAGCTGCCGGTCGACGTGACGCAAGGCGGTTGCCAGTGTGGTGAACACCGGGAAGAACGCGCCGATCAAGATCAGGGTTATCTTGGAGTCCTCGCCGATCTTCATCCACAGCACCAGCAACGGCACCCAGGCCAGCGAGGGAACGGCCCGGATCGCTCCGATCGTCGGCCCGAGGATTGCCTGTGCCCACGGCGACAGACCCACCAGTGCGCCGACGGCCAGGCCGATCAGCGCACCGAACACGAAACCGAGGACCACCCGCTGCACGCTGATCCCGACGTGCGACCACAGCACGCCGCGCTGCAGGAGTTCGTGCCCGGCGGCCAACACCGACGCGGGTGACGGAAGCTGCACCTGGCTGAAGACGCCGAGGCTGGTGGTGAGCTGCCAGAGGGCCAGCAGCAGCAGCGGCAGCACGGCGCCGAGGGACACCCGCACCCAACCGCGGGCCAGCCGGCGCGCGCTCTTGTCCGCCGCCTTCTCGCCGTCCGGGCTGATGCCGATGTCTGTGACGATGTCGCTGTCGAAGGCGGTAGCCGGACGGTCGGTGGAGCGGGTCACGGCGTGTCCGATCCCGGATCGGCCTTCGCGACGAAGCTGTTGTCCAACAACGAGTTCAGCGCAGTATCGACCTTGGACTGGTCGGAGACATCGCCGAGTTCGACGAAGATCGGGCCGATCTTCGCCAGCACTGCGCGCTGCGCCTCACCCGGCGCCGGATCGACGTCGAGATTGCTGCGCTCGTCGATCACCGTTCGCGCGACCTGCGGGTCGATCCCGGCGACCTTCGCCAGGATTTGCGCCGTCTCGGCCGGGTTCGCCGTGGCCCACGCCCTGGCCCGTTCGTAGGCGTTGACGACGATCTGCGCCGTCTCCGGCTGGGCTGCCAGAAAACTCTCGGTGGCGTTCAGAAAGCCGTAGCTGTTGAAGTCGACGTTGCGGTAGAACAGCTTGGCGCCCTTGGCTTCCGCGTTCGCCATGATCGGATCGAGCCCGGACCAGGCGTCCACCGAACCGTTCTGCAGCGCCGCCCAACCGTCGGCGTGTTGCAAGTTCTGCACAATGACATCGGAGGTGGACAGGCCCGCGGCGGCCAGCGACTGCACCAGGAAGAAATATGGATCTGTGCCCTTGGTCGCCGCCACCGACTTCCCCTTGAGGTCGGCCACCGTCTTGATCCCGGACTTCCCGGTGGTCACCAGCGCCGACCACTCCGGCTGGGAGTAGATGTCGATGGCTTTGATCGGAGATCCGTTGGCCCTGGCCAACAGTGCTGCGGATCCGGCGGTGGAGGCGATGTCGGCGGCGCCGGACCGCAGCGCTTCGTTGGCCTTGTTGGATCCGGCCGATTGGACCCAGGTCACCGAAACACCTTTGTCGGCCAACGCTTTTTCGATCCAGCCCTTGTCCTTGAGAACCAAGCTGAGCGGGTTGTAGGTAGCGAAGTCGATGGTCAGCTTCTTCCCTCCGGCCTGGGGTGCGGTGTCCTCGCCGGCCGTGCAACCGGTCAGGGCCAGCGCAGCGACGGTGACGATCGCGGCCGCCTGACGCAGCAGGCGGGAATTGGTTCGGTCGAGCAGTTTCATCTGGATTCCTTCGAAGAGTCGGGGCGCAGCAGCGCACCCGGAGATCGACACGGGGGGAGAGCAGGGAACGGGGGTGACGAGATTCGTCGCCGAGTTCAGTGCGCGCGAACGCCCAGACAGTCGAGCAGTTCATCGCGAAGTTCAGCGGTGGCAACAGGATCACGGCGCAGGGTTTCGTCGATGTCGACGGTGCGCAGCACGGTGGAACCAGATCCGGCGTCGGTGGTGGGTCCCAGCACGACCACCGAATCGGCCAACCGGACGGCCTCGCTCACGTCGTGCGTCACCAGGATCACCGTTGCCGGTTCGCTGCGGTGGATGTCCAGCAGCAGGTCCTGCATCTTGATCCGGGTGAGTGCGTCCAGGGCACCGAACGGCTCATCCAGCAGCAGTACCCCCGGTCGGCGGGCCAATGCCCGGGCCCACGATGCCCGCTGGGCCATTCCGCCGGAGATCTCCCGCGGGCGATGTCCGGCGGAGTCGTTGAGGCCGACCAGCTCGAGCAGTCGGTCGACTTCCGACTTGCCGGCGCCCCGGGGCAGACCGAGGGTGACGTTGGCGCGGACCGACCGCCAGGGCAGCAGCCGAGCTTCCTGGAAGGCGACGGCGCAGCGCGGGTCGAAGTTCTGGACGGCAGTGCCGTCTATGCGGACCCGGCCACCGGTGGGCCGGTCCAGACCGGCCGCGATGCGCAACAAGGTCGACTTGCCGCAGCCGCTGGGCCCGAGCAACGCGGTGATGGTGCCGGCCGGCGCGGTGATGTCGACGTCCCGGAGCACCACCCGCCGACCGGTCCCGGCGCCGAAGACCCGCCGCACATCGGTGAAGGTCACCGGCAATGGTCTGGACGCGGTGCCGGCCCATCGGCCGACAGCCGACCCACTACCGGCTGCGCCATGATCGATCACGGTGCTCATCAAGGTCACTCCATCGGTCTTGGCATGAGCACCCTGCAGGTCCAGGGTTGCTGCGGCTTCACCGAGCCAAGTCTCTTGGCCGCTCCGGATGGTGTGCTGAGTGTGACTGATTGCTGCCCGTCTGGTCCAGTGGGTCGGACTGTGATCTCGCCGACTGAGAACTGACATCGTGAGGGATGCCCTGTCGAGGATCAGTCGCTGGTCCGCGGGTCGACGACCTTGCTCACGATGTAGGCATGCTTGCCGACCTGGCGACCGCGGACGAAGCCGTAGTCCTCGAAGAGCTCGACGGTGGCGCTGTACAGGAAACGGCCGGGGGCCTGGCGGCCGACCGTCACCTCGGGGATGGCCTCGACGAGACCGCCGCCGGCGTCGGCGATCTGCCCGAGCGCGCCGGCCAGTGCGGTCCGGGCAATGCCCTGGCCCCGATGCTTGGTGTCCACGTAGAAACAGGTGATCCGCCAGTCCGGTTCCGGTGGCGCGTCTTTGTTGTACTCGCGCCGATGTTTGATGCCGGGAAGTTCCTCCGGGCTGCCGTACTGACACCAGCCTTGAGCGACACCGTCGGTGTCCAGCACCAGCGCGGCGTGCGCGCCGCCGGTGCGGACCAGGTGCTCCTTGGCATCCCGATGAACCAGGCCCTTCCACTGACTGTGCGGGTGGAAGCCAACGCACCAGCAGCCACCGAAGACCCCGTTGTTGCGTTCGACCAGTTCGGCGAAGGCGTCCCAGCTGGACGCGGAGAGCGAGCGGACGGTGTACTTCGGGGACTTCTCGGTCGTCGTCATGCCAGGCCCGCCGCAGCGGTGGTCAACAGTCGAGCCAGCTCGACCGGCTTGCTGATCATCGGCCAATGACCGGAATCGATGTCGACGTAGCTCAGCTTCTCGGCTTTCGCCAACTCCGGCACGTCACCGGAGGCGATCCACTGCCGCGCCTCGGCGGGGCTGAACTCCGGGCAGATCAGCACCACCGGGACGCCGAACCGTCGATCGTCGGTCAGCCGGACCTTTCCTCGTGACACGCCCTCGGGAACGGCGACCGCCGCCGATTGGATGCGGCGCCGGGCCTGCTCATCGAGGTCCGCGGAGTCCGGCCCTTCGAACGGCTCCCAACCGGGAAAGGCCATCAGGCCGTCCACCGGCTCGAAGAAGTCGGCGTAGCTGTCCCCGTCGGCGGCCGGGAAGCCGCCGATCAGGGCTACCCCGGCAGTCTTCTCCGGCCGCGCGTCGGCAGCCAACCAGGCCAGGGTGCAGGCGGCGGAATGGCCGACCACCACTGGCTTCTCGGGCATCGAGTCGATGGCCTTCAGCATCGCTGCCTGCTGATCTTCGAGGGTGGCAGTGGTGGATCCGTCACCCTGACCCGGCAGGGCGAGCGGGTGCGGGCGGTGGCCGAGTGCGGTGAGTTCGTTGGCGACGTCGTTCCAGACGGATTCGTCGAGCCACAAGCCGGCAATGAGCAAGATGTCCATGTTCAGTTCGCCTTCTCCGGGTGGGGCGGATCCCGCTGCAGGACCCGGCCGTCGACAACGGTAGGGCAGGTTCCGGACGATCTACTTCCGGTTCCGCCGGCACCTCCCTATTCTGCTGAAGTGTCGACCGATCCCAGCCCCACCGCCCGCGCGCTGCGGGCCCTGGAGTTCCTGCGGTCCCGACCCGGTGCGACGGCCGGTGAACTGGGCGAACGGTTGGGCGTCACCGAACGGGCGGCCCGGCGGTACATCGGCATCCTTCGGGAGGCCGGTATTCCGGTTGAGTCGGCCCGAGGTCCGTACGGCGGATACCGGCTCGGGCGGGGGACGAGGTTGCCGCCGGTGGTCTTCACCGAGACCGAGGCACTGGTGCTGGTGATGGCGGTCCTGGACAGCAGGTCGACCGCCACCGATGACGACGATGTCGTCGGCACTGCCCTCGGGAAAGTCATCCGGGCGCTCCCCGAGCTCGTCGGTCGGCAGGCAGCGGTGCTGCGGGAGCACGCGTTTGCCGCCCGCGATCGGAACTCGGCCCGGCCTGATCCGGCCACCACCAGCGCCCTGGTCGCCGCCATCGCCGCCCGTCGTCGCGTTCGGCTCAGCTATCGGAGCGAAGCGGGCAACGAGCGGGACACCGAGGTGCAGCCTTGGGCGGTGGTCGTCCGTTACGGGCGTTGGTATCTGCTGTGTCGGTCCATCAGGACCGAGGAGATCCGGACCTATCGACTCGACCGGATCGGTGCGGTGCAGCAGACCGATCACGAGTTCGAGCCACCCAACGGCCTCGATCCGGTGGCGGCACTCGAGGAGAACCTGGGCACCGGCTGGGAGTTCCCGACCCGGGTGGTGTTCGATGCGCCGATGGCCGAGGTCGCGGCGGTGATCCGCCCGCCGATGGGCCGCCTCGAATCGTCCGGAACCGGGTGCGTACTGGTCGGCAGTACCCGGAATCCGGCGATGTACGCCCAGGAGTGGCTGGCGAGCCTGCCGTTCGATTTCCGGGTCGAGGGCGGCGACGAACTCCGCGCCAGCACCGCCGCACTGGCCGTCCGCTTCACCGCCGCCGTAGCAACCCAGACCTGACGGAGCTGTGACGGCACAGCGGATATGGCACCAGTTCCGGTCTGCCCGGCCGAACCTGGCGGTGAGGTGTGCGCTGCTGGCTTTCGGTCCGATCAAATTTCCGGGCAGGTGTACTCACGTTCGCCACGTCCCCACCGTCTACCCAGTGAGCCGCTTCGAATGGGGCGGACGCCACAACGTGAAGGGAACATTCCATGTCTGTAGAGGACAACAAGGCCGTCGTCGGTCGCTGGTTCACCGAGTTCTGGGGACCGGAGTTCAACCCGGACGTCATCGACGAGCTTGCTGCTCCGGACATCCGCTTCGAGTACTCGCTGCACGCGCCGCTCAAGGGCCGCGATGCTGTCCGCAATTTCGCGACGAAGTTCCGCGCCGCGTTCCCGGACCTGGCTTTCGGTGGCACCGCTGACCTGATCGCGCAGGGCGACTACGTCGTCGGCCAGTGGATCGGCGGCGGGACGCACACCGGTGATCCGATGACTGACCTGCCGCTCGGCGGTCTGCCCCAGGCCAACACCGGCAAGACGATGCGGTTCACCGGCACCACCGTCCTCAAGATCGAGAACGGCCTGATCGCCGAGGAGGTCGGCCTCGACGACGGCGTCTCGGTGCTGCGCCAGCTCGGCCTGATCGACGAGTAAAGCCGCCGAACAGATCTGTTACGGCACAACAGGTTCCGGGTGGCTTGGCAGCTCTGGATCCAGCACGCCCCACCAGCCAACGCTGTGGTCGTCGAACCGGAAATTCGACTGACCCAGCTCGGGTCGGCCGATGCCGGCCGGGCCTGGTTCACCGATGTCGAAGTCGGCGACCAGCCGGCCGAAACTGACGGGCTCCGTCGGGTCATCGGAGAACGAGTACTCCCAGGGATTCGACACGATCCCGAGCGGGCGGAATTGGTCGCCGTGGTCGCCGAAGTGCCGGCGGAGCCCGAGGGTCATCGGGAACCACGGCTGGGTATAGACGACACAGAAGGCGTACGGCCCGTCCGGCCAAGCCTGCAGCACCCGGATCTCCGCTGCTTCGGTCATCGTGCTGGTGGCGAGTTCATCCAGGCAACCCCACAACGCTCGTTCGGACCAGGTCGAATCCTCGGTCGGTGCGAGCCGGGCGATCAGACTCCGATGGACAGCGGTGACGGTGCGCTGTTCTTCGGCGCTCCGGCGCTCGAGCGCGAGGCCGGTGACGAACTCGACGGTCACCCAGCGGGTGGACCATGGCAGGAATCTGCGCCACTGCATGAGCCGAAGAGTCGCGCATCGATGCCGGCGTCGCAACTGGCTTTGCTACCGGCGTGCGTCGAACATCGGTGGACGGACCGCAGATCGTGGTCGCAGTGCGGACCAGATGATGATGGCCGCGACGACGGTCAGCACGCCGCCGATCGCGCTGGCGCCGATCAACCAAACACGGTGATCGTCCAGGCCGATGAGGATGAGTTGGATCCACCCGACAGTCACCATCCCGGCACACATCACGTAGGGCAGCGCTCCACGATGGCCGGTCCGACGACGTTCCAGCAGCATCGGAAGCTGGAGGATCGCCACCCCGAACGAGGACACGAACAACGGATAGATGGGCGGTTTGCGGCGGGATCAGAATCCACCCCAGCGACCCGGCACAGACTGCCAGGCCGACAACGGTGAAGGCGATCTCCGGTCGGGTGTTCATCAACCGCCTCATGGCGGGAGGGTATCGCGCGATGCTCGAGACCACCGTCGCGGAACCGCTGCGCTCGAGCGATCGCTGACCGCCGATCATGTTGACCGTTGGTGATGTCCGCTGTTGTTGAAGAGGGATTCATCACGCTGGACCGTGGCGAGGCGTCCGATCGTGCCCGTCCCCGTGCCCGTGGCGCCAGCGGTGTCTACCGTGACAGGTATGACGACGAACGGTGATGGGCCCGGCTGCCGAGAACAATGCCCGGGCAGTTCGGGTCGGGTCGGTCACTGATCGACGTGCGGATTCCCCGCTATCGGCGTTACCGGCGCGGTAGCCGGCTGTACGACGTCTTCTCGTTGGAGCGGTGGGTCTACCGGGTGGGCAGACTCGATGCGATCGAACACCTCGGCCTGCGTCCCGGCGATCGGGTCCTGGATGTGGGTTGCGGCACCGGGCTCAGCCTGCCGTACTTGGCCGCGAAGGTCGGTCGGTCGGGATCGGTCGTCGGGGTGGATGCCAGCGAGTCGATGTTGCGACAGGCGAGACGAAAGGTCCGGCGGGCACAGTTGGAACAGGTGCAATTGGTCTGCTGCGATGCTGCGCGGTTGGCCGATGTCGTGGACGGTCATTTTGATGCGGTCCTGTTCGCATACTCGCTGTCGATCGTCACGGAGTGGGAGACGGCGTGGCTTGCCGCCCTGCGGCTGTGCCGGCCCGGTGGCCGAGTGGCAGTGGTGGACACGGCGTACCCCGGCGGACGGTGGGGGTGGCTGACGCCGCTGGCGTTCCTGGCAATGACTTCCGGCGGTGTGGATCGCCGCCGGACGGTCTGGACGCGGGTCGTCGCCGACACCGCGATCCGTCACCGAACTCAGTGGCGTGGCGGCCACATCCAAGTCGCCGTCGGCGAAATCGATGACCCGGCAACAACATCCAGCCGACACCGGACGAGCGACATCGACCGGTGCTGACAATGACGATTCGGAGACATCATGGGCGGCAATGAATGGCAAAGTTCACCCGCGGAGACCAGCACGCCGTGCGACCTGCTCGTCGTCGGTGGGGGCACCGCGGGTATTGTCGCTGCGCGGACTGCGCGGGCGTTGGGCTGTTCGGTGCTGCTGGTGGAACGTTCTCGCACCGGGGGCGACTGCCTGTGGAGCGGATGTGTGCCCAGCAAGGCCCTCCTCGCGGCCGCGCACGCCGCTGCCGATGCCCGGCGGGCCGGGCAGTTCGGCGTGCACGCCGACATCCGCATCGACCGAGCCCAGGTGTTCGCCCATGTCCGCTCCACGATTGCCCGGATCGAGCCGGACGACTCCCCGCAGACGCTGCGCAGCATCGGGATCGACGTCACCCACGGCGAACTCACCTTCACCGGGCCGAACAGCGCCATGATCACCGGGTCCGGGGTGGGAGATCGGGATGACGATCGACGGCTGGTGCGTTTCCGGCAGGCGGTCATCGCCACCGGCTCCGCACCCGCATTCCCCGATGTCCCGGGGCTGGCCGACGTCCGTCCGATCACCACCGACACCCTGTGGGAGCTGGCGGAACTGCCGACCGACCTGCTGGTACTCGGTGGCGGCAGCGTCGGCTGCGAACTCGGCCAGGCGCTGGCCCGACTGGGTGGACTGGTGACTCTGGTGGAACAGTCGACTTCCTTACTGCCCGCCGAGGATCTCGACGCCGGCGCAGCCGTGCTGACTGCGCTCCGCGACGATGGGGTCGACGTGCGGCTCGACTCGGGTGTCGTCCAGATCGAACGGACCCCGGCCGGAAGGATCAGCGCCCAATTGGTCGATGGCACCACGGTGGAAGCGCAGGACGTTCTGGTGGCAACCGGACGTCGGTCTCGGACCGACCTGCTGGGGCTGGCGGCCGCGGGCGTCGAAGTCGACGACGATGGCGCCGTGCGGGTCGACGATCAGCTCCGCACCACCCGAGATCACATCTGGGCGGCCGGAGACGTGACCGGCCATCCGCGGTTCACTCACGTCGCGGGCGTGCACGGCAGCATCGCCGCATCGAACGCCGTGCTCGGGCTCCATCGACGCATCGACACCGCCACCGTTCCCCGGGTGACGTTCACGCAGCCGGAGGTCGCCGCGGTCGGCTTGCCGACCCGCGGCGCCCTGGACCGTCGGGATCTCATCGTGCGTTCGATCGCCCACAGCGATGTCGATCGTGCGGTGACCGACCGGCAGACCGACGGGATGACCCGGCTCGTGATGGACCGCCGGTCGCGGATCGTCGGTGTGACGATCGTCGGACCACGTGCGGGGGAGTGCCTGGCCGAAGCGGTCCTGGCAATCAGGACGGGGGCGAGCGTGCGGCAGCTGGCCGGCACCATGCACGCGTATCCGACCTACGCGGATGGGTGGTGGAACGCGACGATCGAGCAGGCGCAGCAGCAACTGCAGCGCCGGCCGGTCCGGCTGGTCACTCGGTTGCTGGTGTGGTGGAACCGGCGACGGAACCGAGCGTAGAGCCGCGCTGCCAATCCGGTCGTGGAAACGGATCAGGAACGGCCCATCGGTCCGAGAATCCGCACTCCGGCAGCGATCCGCTGCGCGGCGGTGATGGCCACCGCCACCGCGAAGACCCAGGCGATGACGGTGGCCGCTCCCGGAAAGATGCAGAAAAGCACGTACACCACTATGGTCTCGGCGCCCTCGGCCAGACCACCGACGAACCTCAGCGACCGTTCATCGGTGAGCACCCCGCGTCGGTTCGGGTCCGTGGAGTACCGCTCGATCAGAGACGACAATGACAGGAATGCGGTACCTGAGAGGTAATACGCACCCAGGAGAGCAAGACACGCCACCCGGGCATCGGGAACTGCGACGGCCACCGCGATGACAAACCCGCCGTAGACAGCGAATCGGCTACCACGTCGAGGAAGCCACCGAGGGCCGAGGTACGACCGGACACCCTGGCCACCGCACCGTCTAACCCGTCCAGCAGCCGGTTGACCAGCCGCAGGCCGAGGCCGAGCCACCAGTGCTGCGCTCCGACCGCCACGCATGCGGCCGCCCCAGTCACGAGACCGGTCAGCGTCAGCGCAGCGGACGCACTCCCAGCCGGTGCAGCCGGCGCGCCATCACCTCGACAGTCGGTCCGATCGCGGTGCGGAGTCTCGCGTCCCACACTGTGCTACTGCCCGGGGTCGAGGTCGGCCGACCCGGACACCGGAGTTCGGCGTACCGACGGCGGAGATCGGTGCACCGACAGCGGCAACAGCGTTCGCAGTGCGGCATTCTCGCCAGGATCGAGAACGCCGTGTTGGACGCATGCGGGCACCAACTCCCCCGTTTCCGGGTGGGCCATCGCATACGAGCAGGCCTGTAGCCGCTGCTGGCAGGCGACCACAGCAGGGTCATCGCTGGTCTCGCCCCGCTGTAGCGCATCCCAGGCGGGGGCGACCACCGCTGCATCCATGAACGAGTGCATGACGAATGTGACCGGCCGGATGGAGCGATGCCGCGGCAGCGTGCGCAGACCCACCTTCGCGGTCATCCGCGCCGCCCATCCACCGAAGACGACAGCGATCGACGGCTGCCGCAGCAGCACTCGTAACAGCTTGCCCGCCAGCAGCAACGGCCGGGTGCCGGAGAAGCTCACGCCACCGAGGTACCGGTAGAAGACGTCCCGGACGTGCAGATCGCGGGGGTCCTGGTCATCCAAGAGCGGGAAGTAGCTCGCACCGACATAGAACCCATAGGTGGTGCGATTACAGCGCTCGTCACCGATCTGCAGTGCGCGAAACGGTAACCGGGTCCCGGCACCGGCCTCGATCTGGGACCACACGTCGTCGCCGGTGGTGTCGCGATAGCCCTCGTGCCATCGTCGATCGTCACCGATGAACGCGGCGGGCTGGAAAGAGAACAGTCCGAACCCGTAGTTGCGGCACTCCCGCACCACCTCGGCGATCTGCCCGACGTTCTTCGGCGTCACGGTCATGTTGTGCGCCAGGAAGGACCGAACTCCGTGCTCCCGGCGGAGCCGAGCGAACTGCGCGGTAAAGGCCTTGCGGTACGGGTTCAGCGCTGCCTCGTCCGGTGGCCGCTCGATCCCGCGGCGGCCGAACATCAACATGTCGAAATGTGCGGCGAACGACAGCCGGTCGAATCGGCGGTGGCCGGTGTTCGGGTCCACCGCCAATGCCCGCAGGTACGAATAGTCAAAGTCCCCGTGGGTCATGCTCATCGGTTCCCGGCCGTGTCGACGCATCGTGGCCAAAGCCTCGGCATGATCGTCCGCTGGCAGCAGCGTGACCTCACCGCCGATCAGTTGCGCATGAGCGAACGGTCCACGTCTGCGACGCAGCATGCTGAACTGCTCATCGATCTGGCTGAGGGTGTGGTCACCATCGACCCGAACCCGGTTCGCGTCCCGGGAGTGGTAACAGGGTGTGCAGGCCAGATCGCACTTCGGGAATACCCCATGGGTTCCCTCGCACCCGACCGCATGCTGACCCAGGGCCTGCGAAGCGGTCCTGGCGTGCTCCGGCAGTTCCCGCCAGCGACGCGCCAACACGGCGGCCGACTCCGCGCTCACCGGCCTGGTCGCGATCTCCCACCGGCGCAGCCACGAACCGATCACGTCCTCACGGTCGCATGCTGGGGTGCGACCAAAACCTTGGGCTCATGCGTCATCGCTCCACTGTGGCACGACCGGATGATCACTGGCACGATATGCGCTCGCTGCTCCGACCGTGGGAGAGAACTCGCGGCCCGTTGACGTCAGCGGTTTGCCAGATCTGACGTGCTGCCGGCGGGAATGACCACGCCTGCCAGGCCGGTTCACAGCGCCACAGTTCTTGGCCGGAATTATCGCCAGGCCAGACGCTCACGCCGCGTGTTCTCCAGTGACAATGACGTTGGAGGTGTCCCATCCGGGTTGCGGATTGCCGCGTTGGCGTCGGGTGTCTGGCGGATCAGCAGGCGTAGCGCGGCTTCGGAGCTGGAACCCGGAGTCACTGTATGAGTCATCAGCCGCTGGCCCTCACTGTCGGGCAGGTACATCGACTCGTAGTGGACATCGAGGTCACCGACGACCGGGTGATGCAGGTACTTGGTGCCGCTGGAGCACAGCACCACGCCGTGGTGCGCCCAGAGCCGGGCGAACTCTCGGCTGTGCATGCTCAGCTCGCCGATGAGTTCGGCGACGGCGCGGTCGTCGGGATAGTTGCCGGCGACGTAGCGCAGGGATGCGACGGCCCGGGTGGCCTCCTCATCCCATCGGCGGTGCAGCTCGCGGGTGTGCGGGTCGCGGAAAAGCAGCCTGATCTGGTTGGGCCGTTCGCCGGGCCAGCCGGGCGCGGACGCGTCCAGATGGCTCGCGAAAAGCTGGTGGCCCAATCTGTTCCAGCCGAGGATGTCGGTGCTGCGCCCGAGCAGTAATGCCGGTACCTCGGGCATCGCGTCGAGCAATTGCAGCGCTCCGTCGCTGGGCCGTTCGGGCCGTGCGGCGCGCCGACGCCGAGCCGGCGCCGGCCGGGCAAGAGCGTGCAGGTGCGTGCGTTCGGCGTGGTTGAGCCGCAGCGCGGTGGCGATCGCGTCGATCACACTGGCGGACGCGTTGACCGACTGCCCCTGTTCCAGGCGGGTGTAGTACGCGACGGATACTCCGGCGAGCTGAGCCAGCTCGTCGCGGCGCAGCCCCGGTACCCGGCGCTGGCCATAGGAAACGATGCCCAGGTGGGCGGGGTCGGCCGCGTCGCGGCGCGCTCTCAGGAACTGTCCGAGATCGCCGACGGATGTCACCATGCCTGGCATCTTCCTCCGCTTGCGGGGTCGCTGCCTGACCCTGCCGGGGGTACCACAAACAGGTGCTGGTTGGGTACCCGGGCCGTGCCGACAGTGGGGGCATGACTCGTTCACGGATGCCGGCTGCGGTCGGCGCGTTGGCACTCGGCGGATTCGGCATCGGCCTCACGGAGTTCATCATCGCTGGGCTACTGCCGCCGATCGGCGCGGACATGCACATCGGGGAAGCTGCCGCGGGCTTACTCATCTCTGGGTACGCCCTCGCGGTGGCGGTCGGCGCCTTCGCGGTGACCATCGCCACCGCCAGGATGCGGCGCCGAACGGTACTGCTGCTGCTGGTCGGCCTGTTCGTCGCCGGCAATCTGCTGTGCGCGCTCGCGCCGACCTATGGCCTGCTGCTGGTCGGGCGAGTGGTGGCGGCGTTGTGCCACGGCGCATTCTTCGGTACCGGTGCGGTGGTCGCGGCCTCGATCGTGGGCGCCGAGCGGCGGAACCGGGCGATCGCGGTGATGTTCGGTGGCCTCACCGTGGCGAATGTCGCCGGGGTACCGCTCGGAACGTTCGTCGGGGAGCGGTTCGGCTGGCGGGCCACCTTCGGGCTGATCGTGATCGTCGGAGTCGCTGTATTGATAGCCGTCCGCACGCTGGTGCCACCGGATGCCGGCGGTGCGAGCCGACTGGACCTGCGTGCCGAGATCCGCGCGCTGTTCTCGAAGCGGGTATGGCTGTCGCTGGGGATCACGGTGTTCGGCTTCGGCGGGATGTTCGGCGCGTTCTCACTGTTGTCGTACACGTTGACGCGGTCGACCGGACTGGCCATTGCGGACATGCCGTGGATCCTGCTGATCTTCGGGGTCGGCCTGGTGGCCGGCAACGTGATCGGGGGACGAACGGCCGACCGCCACCGCGACCTGACCATCGGCGTCGCGCTGGTGGTGCTGGTCGCCACGATGGTGACGTTCGCACTGCTGGCCGATCTGCGCGGGGTCGCGGTCGCGATGGTGTTCCTGATGGGCGCAGCCGGCTTCGCGATCGCACCGGGTGTGCAGTCCAGGGTGCTCGATGCGGCTCCGGGTGCGGCGACCCTCGCATCGAGCGCCAACATCGCGGCCTTCAATGCCGGCAACGCGCTGGGCGCGTGGATCGGCAGCACCGCCCTATCTGCCGGCTTCGCCGCAACGGCACCGTTGTGGACCGGCGCGGCGATGACCATGGTTGCCGTTGCGCTGCTCGGCGTTTCCGCGCTGACCGGTCGGACCCGCACGACGACCGGACTCAGCCGGCCGGCCGTGTCCCAGCGTTGAGCTGATCGACCTTATCGGCTAGAGAGCTGCTGACCGTGGCACTGCCGATTGGCGTGCCCGCAGGCGTCCATTGACAGTGCTGGACTGCGATCGTCCGGCAGGGGCCGGTTGGTGCTCCTCCGCGCGGTCGCCGGCAGAATGGCAGCGGTCCCGGCGGCCACATCCTCATGCCGAATCCCCCGTTGCAATCTTGACCTAAGAATCGATCACCACTCGCCGCGCGGCTTCCGCGGTTCGGCATCCGGACCTGGTCAAGGCGGTTGGTTCGATCCCAAAGGGGCCGGATCGGCTGCGCGGGGCGATAGTCGCTTCACACAACGGATTTGGTTCATCATTGCGATGCAGGGCGCAGTTCATCCTGCACCATTCAGGTGGCGGTCAGCATTCGCGCGGAAACCCGAAGACGATCCCCGCCGGGCGGAATCGGCGGAGGTTATCGGAGGGCGACCAACCGATGTAGCTGACGTCCACGAGTAGGTGGCCAAGGAAGTGGGCGAGGGGGGAGTTGAACCCCCACGTCCTTTCGGACACACGGACCTGAACCGTGCGCGTCTGCCATTTCGCCACTCGCCCGAGCAACCGAGCAAGATTATCACGCAGCGTGCGGTGGTTCTCCCGGGTTCGGGCGTACCGGCGCAGAGCTGCCGTCCAGCGCCTCGATGAAGGGACCCCCCTCATCTTGCGAACCGTATTAGTGGTCCGCTACGCACCGGCGCAGCCCGAACCACTGAAACTGTTCGCAAGATGGCGATTTAGGGCCGGACCTCTCGGCACTCGCGGGCCGAACAGGCCTTGGCGCTGCTCGGGACCGTCACCGACCTGCTCGACGAGCGATAGCGCGTGGGAGACGGTCGGCGCAGCGGGGCTGAAGTTCTGGCCGGTGGCGCGAGCCAGCTCCCTGCCGGCAGCACCAGTTCGTTGGTGACGACGCAGCCCATCGCCTTGGCCGGCATCTCGGGCCTCAGATCAGGGATGGAAGTCATCGGCCATCCTGCCGTGGAATCGGGGTGTCGTCGTCGGCCGATCCCACGGGGCAAAACGGTCAGCGGGTGAGGGTGGCCATCCGGGCCCGCCAAACCGATGAACACGCTGCCGGACAGTCGATCCAGCACCGCCCGGACCTTGCGGCGAGCGAAGAACCGGCGCGCACTGTGCGCGGCCAGCGCCAGGCTCAGGCAGTACAGCGCATCGATCAGCACGCTGATCGCCGCCAGCTGCGCGGTGGTGCTGATCGGGTCGGCGCCGACCGGGATGAACTGGGGGAAGAAGGCCAGGCAGAACACCATCACCTTGGGGTTCGCCAGATTGGTCAACGCACCGGTACCGAAGCCCCGCCACCCCCCGGGAACCTTTGCGCTACCGACGATCTCGTCGTCGTGACGAAAGCTGTGCCGCCACGCCTGGATACCCAGCACCAGCAGGACCACGGCGCCGAGCACCTTCAGCACGGTGAACGCCGCCGGCGACGCGGCCACCACACCGGCGACACCCAGGGCCGCCAACATCGCCCAGGCATACACGCCGAGCCCGGCGCCGAGGATCACCGGAACGGTCCGGGCGATGCCGTGTAACGCCGACTGCCGGATCACCAACGCGGTCGCCGGACCCGGTGTCAGCGACAGCACCAGGGTCGCCAACAGGAAGGGCGCGATCACGTCCCAGCCGATCATCCGCACATGGTCTCAATCTGGCGATGGGGGCGCCAGTCACTTTGCAGTGACGGTGAGGTCCGCGCTGGCGATGTCGACACCACGCGGGCGATGTCGACACCGAACGCCGAGCGGACAACGCCAGCGCGGGGGCAGATAACCCCAGCGTCCGCCGGAGCACCCGGTCAACTGCGGCGGGCGCGGAGGCCCAACGTCATCGGAGTGACGGGACCGCCCTCGATGACCTGCTCGATCATCAGTCCGGCGTCCGGCACCGCCTGCAGCAGCCCGGCGAGCGGAAGGTGCCAGGCACCGATCTTGTCCCGGATACCCTGATCGGTCCACGACTTCTTCGTCCAACTGCCGTCGAAATAGCCGCGACCGATCACCACTGCGTCGGGATCACTGCGATCGGCGAATCCGCCGCAGAAGCACGGGTGCACCCCGACATGGACGAACACCCCGCCCGGCCGCAATACCCGGGCGATCTCCCGCACGACGGCCGGGTAGTCGGGCAGATCGGTATGCACCATCATCGCGATCACGGCCGGCACCGACCCATCCCGCACCGGCAGCCGAACGGCGTCCGCCCGTCCCACCGGCAGCCGGCTGTCGGCGTGCCGCAGCATCCCGGCGGACAGATCGATGCCGATCGGTGTGCGACCGAGGTCTCGCACTGTGTCGGCATGAATGCCGGTGCCGCAACCGATCTCGAGGCAAGTCCCGGTTCCCGCGCCGAGTAGGGTGCGCAGCGACGCGTCGACCCCGATGGGGTCGCCCGGTCGCAGGAACTCGCGGGAATACCAGTCAGCTATCTCGTCGTAGGCCGCCGTCATCAGCACAGTGAACGACGATGTGCGTTCGGGCGCAGCACCTTTCGCGGTCAGCGCAACCCGCCGGTCCGCACACTCACGATGGATCAGGCGGACGATTCGTCGGCGCCCCGGCCCCGGCCGCGTTTCACGTCACCCCGTCGCTTCTTCTCCGCGATCCGCCGCTCCTGCGAACCTCGGGTCGGCCGGGTCGGCCGACGGAGCCGCGGCGGTGGGGCGGCCGCCTGCCGCAAGATCGTCACCAGGCGCTCCCGGGCCGCCGCCCGATTCGCCAGCTGCGCACGGTGTTCGCTGGCGGCAATGGTCAACACCCCGGAGACCAGCCGTCCGGTCAGCCGCTCCAGCATTCGGGCTCGCAGGTCGGCCGGCACCGACGGTGAGCCGGCGACATCGAAGGACAGCTCGACCCGGGAGTCCGCGGTGTTCACACCCTGCCCGCCCGGACCCGAACTCCGGGAGAAGCGTTCACCGAGCTCGCCGGCCGGGATCACCAGCCGGCGGCTCACCACCAGGTCTTCGGCCACTCCAGGGAGTCTGCCGCACCGGCCGGTAGCGGGCGGCCCGGTTTCGGCAACGGTCAGCGACGATCGTCGGACGTCATCGCCGTCACCACCCCGTGGGTGATGGCCACCGCATGAGCCGGCGCCGGGCAGGCCCGTGGTCCGCCACCGAAGGCCAGCGAGGCGCCTGCCGCCCCCGAGGGCCGAGCCCGCAGATCGATCACGGCAGTGGTCCCCGGCTCGAACCGGTGGTCGCCGATCAGCACGGATGACGTCGCCACCCGGCGAGTGGCGGGCACCGGCGGCCGCTGCTCCAGCACCCGCCGGATCGTCCCGCCGATGTCGTCGGACGGCATGCTCTCCAGGACCAGTCCGATCAGTGCTGCGGTGGCGGTGTAGGTCTGCAGCAGCAACTGCACCCGCACGATCGAATGATCTCCGCGAGCCCGGGCCAGCAGCGCGGTGGTCGCGTCGTCCACTCCGGCCGGATCGGACACTGTGCCGGTGGCGTAAGGCCCGGCCAGCAGCGACACCGGCCCAGCCAATTCGGCAGGTTCGGCGAAGCCGAGTGCCTCGCCCATCACGGTGACCGGAACCGTTCGCGCGCAACGGATGTCGAACTCGGCCCGATCGGTGATCGGGCCGGCAGCGAGCAGCCGCCGGGTGCAGGCAGTGGCATCCTGGCGCAAACCATCCAGATCCATCCCGGCCAGCAGCGCCAGGATCACCTCGCGCCGGGCCCGGTGCACCGCGCCGTTGCTGTACCGGGATACCCGTCGGCGAAATTGCCGGAACGAGCCGGCGCCGTCGGCCGTCTCGGGCACCGCCATCCGCGGGTCGGCCAATACCGCCAGTACATCGGGATGACGGTCGACGACGATCTCGGAACCGGGCATTCGCCCACACTAGAACCGGAACACTCCAGTGCTCGCCGAACTGTCCGCCGAACCCTGGAACCGGTGAGTTGCACCTCGACCGTGGGGGCAGTGGGCCGCGAATCTTTTACTCATCGTTGAGATCCGACTCGGCGATAGGGTGCGTGTGGTCCCGAAATGGTGGAAGACTGCGCTCACGATGTGTCGCCTCACGCTGTCGCTGCGACGTATCCGGCAGGACCGTTCGGCACAGTCAGTGAGGACCCGCCCCGCACGCCACCGAGGAGCGTCAGTGAGTTTCGATTCGTCGTCCGGCGCCGCCCCCGCCCGGATCAGTGCGGCCTCGATCCGTCGCGTCTCGTTCCGCCGTCATCCGGGAGGCGGAATCGATGAACGCGAGGTTCGCCAGCTGCTCGCCGCACTGGCCGACGATCTGGACGCCGGAGAAGCCGAACGGGTCCGATTGCGCGACAAGGTGAGCAGGCTGACCGATCAGCTCGTCGCGCGCAGCGCGCCCAGGGTCGTCCCGGAGACGGTCGACCTGCTCAGCCGGGCTCAGCTGATCGCCAACGAGACCATTGCCGAAGCGGAACGCTATTCCCTCGCGCTGGTCGAGGAGGCCCGCGAGCACTGCGACGAGATTTTCCGGAGTGCTGAACAAACGCGGACGACGGCGACGACGCCGAGCGGATCCAACGGCGCGCTTCCGGGCGACCCAGCTGGTGACGGGTCGGTTCCGCGTTCGCAGCTGCAGTATCTGCGCACCTACGCGAAGGTGGCCGAGACGCAGCTGCGCGCCGTCCTGCATGCGTTGACCGCCGAGGTCGACAAGTTGGGCGCGCTGCCCGATCCGCCGGAGTCGACCGCGGCGCCCGCGGCCCGCGCGGCAGCCGAGTCTCCCAAGACTCCCGCGTCATGGGACCCGCCGGAGGTGTCGAGTCTGCATGCGGTGCCGGCCCTCGACGGCGAACAACAGAGCCTGCCATCGCCGCGTTCCATTGCCGAGATCTCCTGGGACCCGCGGGTCAGCCGCGACTGATCTGCGGTAATTCATTGGCTGTTGACATTCCGGTTCGACGGTCGTACCTTCGGTGAATAACTCATCATACGATGAGTTTCGGCCTTCGGAGGACCGATGGACATCGCCATCGACGTCGACGGGCTCACCGTCCGGCGCGGCAGTAACACGGCTTTGCGGGGCTTCAGTTGTCAGGTCGGCCGTGGCATCGTCACCGGGCTGCTCGGCCCCTCTGGCTCGGGTAAGACCACGCTGATCCGGGCGGTGGTCGGGGTGCAACGGATCACCGCCGGCAGTGTCACCGTGCTCGGCCGGCCGGCCGGGTCGGCCGAGCTCCGTCGGCATACCGGATACGTCACCCAAGCGCCCAGCGTCTACGACGATCTGACCGTTGCCGAGAACGTCCGGTACTTCGCCGCCGTCGCCGGTGCGCCGGCCGGGTCCGCCGACCGGGCGATCGACGAGGCCGGGCTGACGGCCGCGGCCGGCCAACTCGTCCGGACGTTGTCCGGTGGGCAGCACTCCAGAGCCTCGCTGGCCTGCGCCCTGGTCGGCGATCCGGAGCTATTGGTGCTGGACGAACCGACGGTCGGTCAGGACCCGGTGCTTCGGGAGGATCTCTGGGCGGCCTTCCGTCTGCGGGCCGAAGCCGGTGCAACGGTGCTGGTGTCCAGCCACGTGATGGACGAGGCCAACCGCTGCGATCGATTGCTGCTGATCCGGAACGGCGGACTGCTGGCCGACGACACTCCGGGCGCCGTCAAACAGCTGGCCGGTACCGACGACCTGGACCAGGCGTTCCTGAACCTGATCCGGCGCAGCGACCCCACCGAACAGGAAGCGTCATGACCGCCCGCATCCTCGGTGCCACCATTGGCCGGATCCTGCGGCAGCTCCGGCACGATCCGCGCACCATCGGGCTGATGTTGCTGGTCCCGGTACTACTGATGACGTTGCTGTACTTCATGTTCGACGGGCGCCAGCCGATGGTGTCCGGGCTGCTGCTGATCATGCTGGGCATCTTCCCGTTCGTCATCATGTTCCTGGTGACCAGCATCGCGATGCTGCGGGAGCGCCAGTCCGGCACGCTGGAGCGGCTGATGACGACGCCCACCGGCAAACTCGACCTGTTGTTCGGTTACGGCATCTCGTTCGGCATCGCCGCCGCGCTGCAGGCGGTGATCGCTGCCGGGTTCGGCTATCTGGTGCTGTCGCTGGACACTGCGGGACCGCCGCTGCTGGTGATCGTGATCGCGGTGCTGAATGCGGTGCTCGGGGTCGGCATCGGGTTGCTCTGTTCGGCTTTCGCTCGTACCGAGTTCCAGGCGGTGCAGTTGCTGCCGGTGATCGTCATCCCGCAGTTGCTGTTGTGCGGCCTGTTCGTGCCGCGCGAGGCGATGACCGGCTGGCTGCAGGTGATCTCCGATGTCATGCCGTTGTCCTATGCGGTGCACGGTCTGCAGGAGGTGGGCAGCCATTCGGCGCCGACCGGATTGTTGTGGCGCGATCTCGGCATCGTCGCCGGGTGTGTGATCCTGGCGCTGACGCTGGCCGCGGCAACCCTGCCCAGGCGCACCGAGTGACGCCGCATCGAGCGATACGGGGGTGAGGACGACGGCCGAAGGCCGCACCGGGCGCCGTCCCGGCAATCCCGACACCCGTAGGGCCATTCTGCTCGCGGCCCGACATGCGTTCGCCGACAAGGGTTTTGCTGGTGCCTCGATCCGCCGGATCGCCGCCGACGCCGGCTGCGATCCGGCTTTGGTGCACCATTACTTCGGAACCAAGGAGAAGTTGTTCGTCGCCACCGTCGAGGTTCCGGTGAATCCGGCCGACATCATCGACTCCTTGGTCGCCGATGGGCTGGACGGGTTGGGCGACCGATTGATCCGGGCGGTGCTGTCAGTCTGGGAGTCGCCGGCCGGCATCGCACTGGCTGCGGTGCTGCGGTCGACGCTGGCGGATCCGGACGGCCAACGGGCGCTGCCCGAATTCATCAGTACCGCGCTGATCGGCAAGGTCCGCACCCTGCTCGACCGACCGATCCAGGAGGCGGACCTGCGGCTGGCGCTGGTCGCCGCCCAGCTGTCCGGGGTGATGATCGGCCGGTATCTGCTCCGGTTGGGGCCGCTGAGCACCGTGCCGGTCGACGATCTGGCCGCCGCGATCGGCCCGGTCCTGCAGGGCTATCTGACTGGCGAGTTGCCGCAATCGGCGCGTTGAATTGGGACCCCGGCGCGCTGCACGTGCAAATGGTCGGCCCGGGGCGCACGATCGTGCAACGACCGCGGCGCACCGGCGCCGGCCCGAACGGATCGCATCGAGGAGCCGCCCGTGTCTCTGCAACCGCGATCCGTCGCCGATCTGGCCTTCGTGCTGAACGGCGCGCCGACCGCGCTCACCCTGCAACCCCGGGTCAGCCTGCTGGACGCCCTGCGCGAGCAATTGGGCCACACCGGTACCAAGAAGGGCTGCGACCAGGGTGCCTGCGGCGCCTGCACGGTGTTGGTGGACGGTCGGCGGGTGTTGTCCTGCCTGACCTTGGCGGTGCAGTGCCACGGCCGGGAGGTGACGACCATCGAGGGCATCGGCGCCCCGGACGCGATGCATCCGCTACAACGGGCGTTCATCACAGAGGATGGTTTCCAGTGCGGCTACTGCACTTCCGGGCAGATCTGCTCGGCCGTCGGGATGCTCGCCGAACACGCCGCTGGCATGCCCAGCGCGGTCAGTGAACACCTTGCGGCGCAGCAGGAGTTGACCGACGCCGAGATCAGCGAACGGATGAGCGGCAACCTCTGCCGGTGCGGCGCGTACAACGGAATCGTCGCCGCCATCCAAGATCACGCCGGCACGGTCCGGTCCGCGACCGGCGAGCAGCAGCAGGTCGGGGCATGAGGTCCGTCGACTACCTGCTGCCGGCTGACCTGGGCGAGGCACTGGAGGCGATCGCCACCCTGCCGGCGGCGAAGTTCCTCGGCGGCGGCACCAACCTGGTCGACCTGATGCGGGAAGGCATCGAGCGCCCGGACATTCTGATCGACATCAGCCGGCTGCCACTGGCCGACATCGACCGGACCGACGACGGCGGCCTGCGGATCGGCGCCGGCGTCCGCAACAGCGACCTGGCAGCCCACCCGGCGATCCGGGAGCAGTACCCGGTATTGGCCCAGGCGATCCTGATGGGCGCGTCGGGGCAGATCCGCAACATGGCGACGGTCGGCGGAAATCTGTTGCAACGCACCAGATGCCTGTACTTCTACGACGAGACGGCCGGCTGCAACAAGCGACAGCTCGGTAGTGGCTGCGCCGCCGCTGACGGATTCAACCGGATGGGTGCGGTGCTCGGCGCCAGCGCAAGCTGCGTGGCGGTGCACCCGTCGGACATGGCCGTCGCGCTGACCCTGCTGGATGCCGAGGTGGAGGTGGCCAGCAGGACTGGCTCCCGGCGGATCCCGATGTCGACGTTCCATCGGCTCCCCGGCGATACCCCGCACATCGAAACGGATCTGGCGGCCGACGAACTCATCGTCGCCGTGCATCTGCCGCCCCTGGAGATCGCCGCCCGGTCCCGCTATCGCAAGGTCCGGGACCGGGCGTCCTACGCCTTTGCGCTGGTGTCGGTGGCCGCCGCGCTGCAGCTCGACGAGACCGGCGAGCAGGTCACCCAGGTGCGGGTCGCGCTGGGCGGGATCGCCCACAAACCCTGGCGGGCCACCCTAGTGGAGAAACATCTGACCGGCCGGCCGGCCACCGACGATGAGTTCGCCGCTGCCGCGAAGGCGGAGTTCGTCAAGGCCGCCGGCGGCCCGACGAACGACTTCAAGGTGGACCTGGCAGTCCGCACGGTGGTCGCGGTACTGCGCACCCTGCGGGACAGCGGCGGTGCCGGATGACCATCGCCCCGCAGAAGCCGGCGCCCACCGAACGTCCGCCGAGCGGCGAAACCCCGGCCACCGGCCGCAAGCTGGCCGCCGGTCGGGAACCGGCCATCGGACGTCCCGTCGACCGGGTCGACGGCATCGCGAAAACCACTGGTACCGCGCGTTATTCAGCCGACTATCCGTTCCCCGACATCGCTCACGCGGTACTGGTGCACGCCGCCATCCCGCGCGGGAGACTGGTCACCATCGACACCTCGGCGGCCCTGGCCCACCCGGGTGTCGTCACCGTGTTGACCCACCTGAATTCGCCGAAGTTGACCCCGCCGCCCAGCCGGCTCAACCCGATGGATCTGTCCAGCATGGCGGCCGGCAGCTCCATCCCGTACCTGGCCACCGACGAGATCCACGTCGACGGGCAGCCGATCGCCGTGGTGGTCGCCGACATTCTGGAGGCCGCCCAGTACGCGGCCAGTCAGGTGCGAGCGGTCTACGCCGAGCTACCCGCCGATCACGACTTCGATGCCCGGATCGACACCGCCACCGTCGTCAAGGGGCTGCCGGTCGGGCCGCCGATGTCCGGCAAGAGGGGTGACGCGGTGTCCGCACTGGCGGCCGCCCCGATCACCGTCGATCTGCAGTTCAGCACCCCACAGCACACCCACAATGCGCTGGAACCCCATGCCACTACAGCGATCTGGGATAACGGCCGGCTCACCGTCTACGATGGCTGTCAGAACATCGACTGGACTAGGAAGTTCCTGGCCAGACGATTCGACATGCCGATCCACTCCGTGCGGGTGGTTTCCACCTTCGTCGGCGGCGCCTTCGGCGGCAAGACGATGGTCTGGGCCGGCACCCTGCTGGCCTGCCTGGCGGCCAAGGTCGTCGATCGTCCGGTCCGGTTGGCGCTGTCCCGAGAAGGGGTGTACCGCACCGTCGGTGGCCGCACCCCGACCCGGCAGCGGGTCGCCATCGGCGCCCGACCGGACGGCACCATGACAGCGCTGATCCACACCTGCGTCACCCGGAAGGGCAGGGTCGGCGGCGCATCCGAACAGGTCACCGCCTGCTCGCACGACCTGTACGACGTGCCGAACATCCTGGCCGAACAGAAGATCATCGAACTCGACCTGCTCACCAACACCCAGATGCGGGCGCCCGGCGAGGCCACCGGAACCTTTGCCGTCGAATCCGCCGTCGACGAACTCGCCTACGCGCTGCAGCTGGACCCGATCGAGTTGCGACTGCGCAATCAGCCGAGCGACCGCAGCCCGGTCAGCGGCAACCGGTACTCCCACCGCCGGCTCGCCGAGACGCTGGAACTCGGGCGCCAGAAGTTCGGCTGGGCGGACCGGCCGGACGTCGGCAGCAGGGACGGCAACCAGCTGATCGGCTGGGGCGCGGCGGCGGCGTTCCACCCGGCCTGGGAGTTCGTGGCCAACGTCGAGCTGACTCTGGATGCCACCGGCCGGGCCACCCTCAAATGCGGCTTCCACGAAATGGGAATGGGCGCGGCCACCGTCGTCGGGCAGCTGGTGGCCGACCGACTCGGGGTGCCCTTCGCGCAGGTGACGGTGCTGTACGGCGACACCGACTACCCGATCGGACCGGGAGCCGGCGGATCGGGCCAGACAGCCAGCCTGGCCGCGTCGATCGAGAAAGCCTGCCAGAAGCTGCGCGGCCGACTGCAGAAACTGCTGAGCAGCACCGACAATCCCGCCATGGCCACGGATCCGGCCGACATCCTGGTGACCGCCGGCCTGCCGTCGATGACCGTGACCATTGGATCCGACACCGGCCTCGCGGCGATGGCCGGCCAGGTGCGGTTCCTGGCCAAGTTGCTGAAAGACGGACGGCGCTGGATGAAGGCGGCCAGCGGCGCGCACTTCTGCGAGGTCAGGATCGATGCCGACACCGGCGAGGCCAGGGTGACCAGGTGGCTGGCGGTGTTCGACGTCGGTCGGGTGGTGAACCCGAAGACCACCGCGAGTCAGCTTCGCGGCGGCATCGTGATGGGCATCGGCCTGGCGCTGGGAGAGGAGACGCTGATCGACCCGCGGTCCGGCCGGATCATGAATCCGAGCCTGGCCGAGTACCAGCTGCCGGTGCACGCCGATGTCCCGCGGATCGACATCGAGCTGCTGAACGATCCCGACCCGCAGATGCCGCTCGGCGTTCTGGGCGCCGGTGAGGTCGGCATCACCGGCGTCGGCGCTGCCATCGGCAACGCCGTTCGGCACGCTACCGGCCGCCGGATCCTCGATCTGCCGATCACCTTGGACAAGATCATCTGAACCGGGACAGTCGAACCGGATCGGGTGAACCGATCGGCCGGCATCAATCGGTGCCGACCGCGACACAGCAACGGTCCGAAGATCGTTGGACCAGCAGGTGCTGACGGGCGGAGGGGCAAGGTTGCGGCACGGCGGGTGGGTGGTGCGCCGCACCGGGGTGCGGACACGACTGCTGGTAGCGCTGACGGCACTCACCTTCACCATCACCCTGTTGATCACCGGAATTGTCGGGCTGGTGCAGTCCGCGTCGGTCACCGGGGTCCGGTCCTACCTCGCCGATGTCGACGACACCGCGGCGACCGTTCAGTTCAGCACCAGCCTGGCCGACGATCCGGCCGCCCAGAATGCCGCCATGGACAGCCGCAGCGGCCGGCTCTTCGGTGACCTACCGGTGCAGCATCTGCGCCGACTGAAGTCCTTGCCCTACACGATCACCACGCCGGGCGCCGACGGTCAGCCGGTCGAGACCACCGTTCGGCTGGGCGGCTACGACGACTTCGCCGCCCACTCCACCATCACCGCCGGTCGCTGGCCGGCGGCCGGCGGCGCCGAAGTCATCCCGGTGGCCGTGCCGGCAGCTGTCGCGCAGCGCTGGAAGCTCGCCGTCGGCGACCGGATCGAGGCCACCACCAACAGCGGCGCGGCGCGGAAACTGCGGGTGGCGGCGATCTTCATCGCCACCCCCGGACCGTTCTGGCGGGCCGACGTCGCGCTGGTCAACCAGCAGTCGGTGGCCGACCTCAGCCCCACCCTGGTGGTCGCCGACGAGGAACTCACCCGGCCGGGCTCATCGGCCGGTGTCGGCTGGATCTTCGGCGTCGTCACGGACCGGGTGACGCCCGATCAGGTGGCCCGACTGCAACGGTCGTTCGCCGCCCTGGCCGGCGCCGTCACCGCGGACTTCGCCATCACCATCAACGGCGCGCTCAGCTCCGGCGACCTGGCCGAGTCGCTGTCCGTGCTGCAGGGCAGCCTGGACGCAGCGCTGGTCGCCCAGCCGCTGCCGATCATGCTGATCACCGCCTTCGGTCTGGTGATGGTGCTGCAGATCGGGCGGCTGATCACCGACGATCGACGCAGCGAAACGGCCCTGCTGAAATCCCGCGGACTGGCCGCCCGCCGGCTCGCCGGCTGGGCCGCCCTCGAGGCACTGGTGTTCGCCGTCCCCGGCGCGGTCCTCGGCCTGATCGCGGCGGCGTTCGTCAGCGGGGTGCCGGCCGTCGGTTGGTGGACCGCGCTGGCGGCGGTGCTGGTCGCGCTGATCGCCTGTGTGATCCCGGCCTGGCGGGACGGCCGGGCCACCCTGATGCGCAGCCGGATCGACGATTCCGGCCGTGGTCGCGGAGCGGTGGCCGGTGGGGTGCTGGTGTTGCTGGCCGCTGCCGCTGCCTTCGCGGTGTGGCGATTCCGCCGCAGTGGCGCCGATGCGGTGACCATCGTCGACGGTCGCCGGGTGCTGGATCCCGCCGTGCTGCTGGCGCCGCCGGTGACCCTGGTGGCGCTGGCTGCCGCCGGTCTGGTGGTGTTCGGCCTGGTCACCCGGGGCGCGGAACGGTGGGCCGCGAAGCTGTCCAGTTCGCTGTCGATGGTGCTGCCGGCGCGTCAGCTGGCCCGCCGGCGCACCGTGTTCGGTGCCGCCGTGATGTTGATCGCGATGGCCGTCGCCGGACTCTGCGTCGCCGCCGGTTACGCCAGCACCACCGCCCGGCATCAGCAGGTCACCGCGCAGCTCAGCAACGGCGCCGACGTCAAGATCACCGATGCCGGCCGCGACCTGTCCGCCTACGCCGCCTTCCGGGACCCGGCGGCCGGCTACGCGGTGCTGCCCGGCGTCACCGAGGCCGGCGCGGTGATGCGACTGGACGCCAAGGCCGGCGACACCGAAGTCACCCTGGCCGGCATCGGCGCCGGGGTGCTGCCGACCGTGACCAGGCCGGCCCCGCAGTTCGATCCGGCCGCACAGGCAGCGGCGTTGAACTCGCAGCCGGCCACCGGATCCGGGTTGCCGGACGGGTCCACCGCACTGACCCTGCGGGCCACCATCGTCACCGGTTCAGGCGGCGTGAAGGGCGCCATGGCCGTCGACATGCCCGTCACCGCCTGGTTGATGACGCCGGACGGTGCGTTGGCCCCGGCCTTCCTGGGCACCCTGAAGGTTCCGTTGAACACCACCAGCACCCTCGAGCTGACGACCCCATTGCCGAACTGCCGCAACGGAACTCGCCTGGTCGGACTCGATCTGCAGGTGAGCGGGAACACTCCGGATCCGCTGACCTACGACACCCGGCTGGACCTGCGGGCGACCACGGCCGACGGTCAACGGCCGCTGGATATCCACGGCTGGCCCGTTCAATCGTTGTCTGATTCCGCCGACAACCCACAGTTCGAGACTGCCGCCGATCGGTCGGGATTCACCGTCGCGATGCCGACCAACCAGGTCGGCCAGATCGCTACCCAGCCGGCAAACCTCCGGCTGATGCCGGCAGGCGAGGCATCGACCCCGGTGACCGTGGTGGTGAACCAGACGTTGGCCGATCGGCTCAATCTGCGGGTCGGCGACCGGGCCTCGCTGACCATTCCCGGCCTCGGAGTGCGGGCGCAGATCGCTGCGGTGGTACCGGATCTCGCAGGTTTCGACGGCGGGACGGCGGTGGCGCTGGCCGATCTTGGGTCACTCGACATGACGCTGCTGCGCAGCACCCTGGTGATTCCGGCCACTTCCCAGGTCTGGCTGGCCAGCAGCGACCCGTCGGCAAGCAGGAAGGCCGCCTTCGACATCGCCGGACCGGCCGCGGCCGTCACCCAGGTCGGCGCCGACGCCGTGCAGGTGTTGCTGCGGCCGGCCAGCCAGGCGCTCTGGTGGGGGATGGCGGGGGCATTGCTGTTGGGCGCGGTGTCGGTGCTGCTGGTGATGGCCACCCAGTCCCGGAGCCGGCGGGCCGAGTCCGCGGTGCTGCGGGCGCTGGGGGTCCGGGGCGCCGAGCAGGCGGCGATGCGTCGTCGCGAACTGCTCGCCGCGGTGCTGCCGGCCTGGGTGCTGGGACTGGCGGCCGGCTTCGGCACCGCGCTGCTGATCGTTCCCGGTCTCGCGCGGCAGGCGGTGGTGAGCGGATCGGCCACCCAGAATCCGCCGCTGCTGGTGCAGTGGCCGTTGTGGCTGGCGTTGCTGGCCGCGCACGTACTGCTGGTGTTGGCGGCGATCGGCTGGTACGGCGTCACGGTCCGTCGGCATGCCCAGATCGCCGACCCGCGCGAGGTGACGGCATGAGGTCACCGAAGGTGCTCGGCCTCGGCGGCCTGACCCGCCGGCAGCTGGTCCACGAGGTCGGGCCGGCGTCGGTGCTGGCGCTGATGGTGCTGCTGGTGGCGGCGATCTTCACCGCGGCGCCGGCCGCCATGTCCACCATCGCCACTTCCGAGATCCGGCACACCGTCGAGACCGTGTCGCCGAACGACCGCGATCTGACGCTGCGGGCCACCTCAATCCCTGCGGAGGGACCGGCGACGCCCGGGACGAACTCGGACCTGCCGGCCGATGCGGCCCCGCTGTGGGGCGGCTTCGCGGCCGACCTGGTCGCTATCAGGGAGACATTGCCGCCGGCGGTCAGGTCGGCCACCGGCCCGGCCAGGTTCGCCCTGGCTACCGATGCGATCCCGTTGTCCCCGTTACCGTCCGACAACGCCGTGATGCAGGTGTCGATCAACGCCGACCCGTACCTGTCGCAGCACCTGAGCCTGGCTACCGGACACTGGCCGGCCCCGCCGAAGTCTGCCACCCCTGCCGAGACCGTCGAGGTGGTGTTGGCCAGCGCCTCGGCGAAGCGGATGGGCTGGGCGTTGAGCACGGTCCGGAAGATCCCGACCGCCGAGGCCGAGGTGTCGCTGCGGCTGGTCGGCACGGTGGACGCCAATCCGGCCGACCCGGACTATCCGAAGATCCGGCCGTCGGCGACCCAGCCGGCCATCTTCGACGACGGTGATTCTCCGGTCCGGGTCACCGGATTCGTCTATGTGGCCACCGGTGTCTGGAAGGACGTCTCCGGTCTCGGGCCACTGACCACCGTCGTCTGGTTCCCAACGATCACCGACGCCTTCGATGATGGGAACCTGGTCGGCATCACCGGCGTCATCCGCCGGGTGACGGTGGTCGAGTACCCGCTCGGCGGACCGGCCGCCGACACCACCGTGTTGAACGGCGCGGAGTTGCAGGTGCTACGGCTGGTCTCGGAACTGCCGGCCGGTCTGGACGCCGCGCGCAACCGGGTGGTGGCGGCCTCCGCCGTCCAGACGGTGGCCGCTCTGGGCCCCTGCGGAGCGGCGCTGGCGGTGCTCGCTCTCGGCGTCCAGGCATTCCTGCGGCGCCGGCAGCCCGCTGTGGCGCTGATGATCACCCGGGGCGCGGCCATCGGCCAGGTCCGCCGGTCGCTGGCCGTGCAGGGTCTGGTGATCGGCCTGCCCACCGCGGTGGTCGCCGTGCTGCTGGCCCAACTGGCGTTCGACTGGACGGTGCCCTGGTGGGCGATGACCGCCGGGCTGCTGGCCGGCCTGATCCCGGCCATCGCCCTGCCGGCCGGAGTCTCCGCGCATCGATTGCGCACCGTCCGTGCCGACCTCGGCGGCCGATCGCCGCGGCTGGCCCGGCGGCTCGGCGAACTGTTGATCCTGGCGTTGGCCGGACTGTCGCTGTTCCTGCTGCTGTCCGGTGGGCTGACGGCCGGTTCCGGCGGCGGCGCCGACGTGCTGGTGGCGGCCGCCCCGATCTTCCTCACGCTGGCGGTCTGCGTGCTGGTGATCCGGCTGTATCCCTGGCCACTGCGGGCTTTTCAGCGGTTGATGCGCCGTCGGCGCGGTGCGGTGGGTTTCCTCGGGGCGGTGCGGTCGCTCCGCGACCCGTTGGTCGGCATCCCGTTGATCGTGGCCACCGTCACCGGGGTGGCGGTGTCGGTGTTCTCGGTGGTGACGCTGTCCACGGTGAACAGCGGCATCGACGACTCCGGGATCCGCACGGTCGGCGCCGATCTGTCGGTGACCGGCGCATTCATGACGACGGACGTGGTGACTGCGGCTCGGAAGGTGCCGGGAATCGCCGGGGTGACGTTCGTCGGCTTCGCCGGGACCATCACGGTGAAGACCGCCGCCGGATCCGAGGGCCTGCCGGCATATTTCGTCGACAGCACCACGTTCTCTGCGGTGCAGGCCGACATCCCTGGCGCGCCAACGGTTCCTATGTCGATGGCCGCTGCGGGAGCGAAGTCGGGGGCGTCGCCGGGGCCCTCGCCGGGGCCGAGTTCAGGTTTGTCAGGGGGGACGGCGCCGTCCGCGGCCGTCCAGGTGGTGGTGCCGGACTCGGTCCGGGCCGGCTGGTCCGGTCCGGTGACGTCGGAGGGTGGGATCCCGCTGGAACTGGTCGGCGGCGGTCAACTACCGGCCGGTTTCGGCGATCAGGAGAAGTGGCTGCTGGTCGACGTGACCAGCGCCGGCCGGTTGGTCAACACCGGCACCATCGCCTCCACGATGCTGCTGGCCGAGCAACCCGGCGCCGACGAATCCGCCATCGATACGGCGCTGACCGAGATCGTCGGGTCCAATGCCGTGTTCCTGCGACCCAGCCAGGCGACCGCGCAACTGCGGGCGGCACCGACGATCGGCGGCATGCGGGCGGCGTTGATCGCGGCCACCGTGCTCGGCGTGCTGTTGGTGGCAATGGCCGTGGTGGTCACCGCGGTGTCCGGAACCGGTGCCAGGAACCGGTTGTTGTCGGTGCTGCGGTTGCTCGGGCTGAACCATCGGCAGGTCACCCAGCTGGCATCCTGGGAACAGGCGCCGCCGGCGTTGACCGCCGTTCTGGTGGGCGGCGGCTTCGGCGTCGGACTGACCGCACTGATCCGCGGAGTGGTGGACCTGCGGGCGTTCACCGGCGGAACGTCTCAACCGGGCATGTCCGTGCAGCCCTGGGGCATGGTGGCAGTGATCGGCGGATTCCTGGTGGTGATCGCGGTAGCGATCGCGGTGTCGGCAGTGTTGGCCCGCCGGGCCAGTGCTGCCGTTCTGATGCGGACCGAGGAGTGAGCGAGTGAGCAGACATGAGCTCCCGGACGACGACGCGTTGACCGGCCCGATACCGGTGGCCTCCGCTGCCGATGTAGCCGATGTGCCCGTTGCGCCCATGAGGACCGAGCCGCGAGGCTATGCGAGGATGGTCGATCCGGAAGATGCCGACTCGTCGGCGGCAGTGCTGTGCACCGATCTGGTCAGGGTCTACACCGCCGAGGGTGTAGAAGTGCAAGCGTTGCAAGGATTGTCGTTGCGGGTGGACCCGGGCGAGCTGGTGGCGATCGTCGGCCATCGGCTGGTCGGGATGTCCAGGACCGAGCGGGTCAGCTACCAGCGTAAGGCAGTGGGGTTCATCTGGCAGCAGACGGCGCGGAACCTGTTGCCCTACCTGACCGGGGCGGAGAACATCGCGATCGTGCTGGCAGTGGCCGGACATCCGCGGCGGCGGGCCCGGATCGACGAATTGCTGGACCTCACCGATGCCGCCGACGAGGCCAACAAGTTGCCGGCGGAGATGTCCGGTGGGCAACAGCAGCGGGTGGCGATCGCGGTGGCGCTGGCCAACAGCCCACAGGTGTTGCTGGCCGACGAACCCACCGGCGAGTTGGACGAAGCCGCCACCCAAGTGGTGCTGGAGACCATGCGCTCGGTCAACGAACAGATCGGGACGACCACGTTGATCGTCACCCACGATGCCAGCGTCTCCGGACACGTCCGCCGGACCATCCAGATCCGGGACGGCAGGATCGCGGCAGAAACGTTGCGGCGCACGGTGATCGACTATTCCGGTGAGCAGCGGCAGGTTGCCGAGGACTTCGCCGTGCTGGATCGGGTCGGCCGGATGCAGTTGCCGCCGGAGATGGTGCGGACACTGGATCTGCGGGAACGGGTCCGGTTGGACCAGCGGGCGGACCATGTAACGGTCTGGCCGAGGTCGGCCGACGAGGAATACGACCGATGAGTGACCCGCTGTTCCCGGACAGCTACCACGACCCGGATGACCACCTCGCTGCGGGATCGGCTGCCGGGCAACGGAAGTCGGCGCCGTTCGTTCCGGATCGGGTGGTCATGCCGTCGCCCACCGAATCCCGCCGACCGCATCTCGAACAGCTCCAGCCGCTGCTGACCGCGCGAGGCGTGACCCGGGTGTTCGCCACCCCGGCCGGCGACCGGGTGGCGAATGATCACATCGACCTGGCGGTGCGGCCCGGCGAGTTGGTGGTGCTGGCCGGCCCGTCCGGCGCCGGCAAGACCACCCTGCTCAACCTGCTGGCCGGACTGGACCGACCGACCGCGGGAGAGGTGGTGCTGGCCGGCAAGAAGTACGCCGAGCTGGGCGATCGCGAGCTGTCCCAGCTGCGCCGGGAGTACATCGGGTACGTGTTCCAGGCCTTCGGGCTGCTGCCGATGCTGTCGGCCCGGGAGAACGTCGAGGTGCCGCTGCGGCTGCTGCGGACCGCTCCGGCCCAGCGCGACGCCCGCGTCATCGAAGTGTTGGACGAGGTCGGACTGACCGGTCACCTCGACCAGCGTCCGTACGAGCTGTCCGGTGGACAGCAGCAACGGGTCAGCCTGGCCCGAGCCCTGGTGGCCCGGCCGCGACTGCTGCTGGCCGACGAGCCGACGGCGCAACTGGACAGCGCCACCGCCGGCACCATCCTGGAGCTGATCCAGCATTTGGTGCACCGGCTCGGCGTGGCGGCCGTGGTCACCACCCACGACGAGACGCTGATCAGCATGGCCGACCGGGTGGTGCACCTGCACGACGGAGTCGCCACCGAGGTGTCGTCGACCGGGTCTGCCGAGCCATCCGGTGGGCGGCATTCCAGCAATCATTGATGCGGCGGGCCACGGCGGGCACGTTGTCGAGCACTTCTTTCGGGCACTTCCGCAACTGGGCGTGGCCGTGGTGAGGTAGCCCTGACCGGCCGGTATCGAATCCGGCTCGCCGGCTCAGCAAGGGGACTGTCATGACGAATCTGGCCAGCAATCTGCTCGCCACCGCCGCGAAGAGCCCGGAGCGAACCGCGATCATCCTGAACGAGAACTCGCTGTCCTTCGCCGAGCTGGATGCGGCGTCCGCTCAGATGGCCGGATACCTTGTCGCCCAAGGGATCGAGCCTGGCGACCGGGTGGCGCTGATGGTGCCCAATGTGCCCGCGTTCGCGGTGATCTACTACGGCGTGCTGCGGATCGGTGGCGTCGTCGTTCCGATGAATCCGCTGTTCAAGGTCCGTGAGATCGAGTACTACCTGACCGACTCCGGCGCCAAGATGATCTTCGCGATGCCGGGCGAGGCCGAGGCCGGCGCGGACGCCGCCGGCAGCACCTTCGTCCCGGTCGAGGGCGCCGACACCATCGCCATGGCCGGAATCATCGGCGAAGCCACTCCCGTCACCGACGTGGTGGACCGGGACGACTCCGATACCGCGGTGATCCTCTACACCTCCGGGACCACCGGTCGGCCGAAGGGCGCCGAGCTCACTCATGCAAACCTGAACAGCAACCAGGATGTGACGGCCCGGACCCTGCTGAAGCTGACCGACGCCGACGTGGTGATGGGCTGCCTGCCGCTGTTCCACGTGTTCGGGATGACCTGCGGGCTGAACACGGTGGTGGCCACCGGCGCCAGCTTGACCCTGGTCCCGCGGTTCGATCCGGATACCGCGCTGGACGTGATTGCCCGGGACAAGGTCACCGTGTTCGAGGGCGTACCCACCTACTACATGGCGATGCTCGGCAAGGCGGCCGATCGGGAGACCGACCTGAGCTCACTGCGGTTGGCGGTCGCCGGCGGGTCGTCGCTGCCGGTCGAGGTGCTGCATCAGTTCGAGAAGACGTTCGGCTGCATGATTCTCGAGGGCTACGGGCTGTCCGAGACCTCGCCGGTGGCCTCGTTCAACCATCCCGACGCCGATCGCAAACCCGGGTCCATCGGCTTCCCGATCGAGGGCGTGCAGATGGCGGTGGTGGACGACACCGGGGCCGAGGTTCCCGCCGGTGAGAACGGCGAGATCGTCATCCGCGGCGACAACATCATGCGCGGCTACTGGAACAAGGCCGATGCCACCGCCGAAGCGATCAAGGACGGCTGGTTCCACTCCGGCGACCTGGCCCGCCGCGACTCCGATGGGTACTTCTACATCGTCGACCGGATCAAGGACATGATCCTGCGCGGCGGACTCAACGTGTACCCGCGTGAGGTCGAGGAGGTGCTGTACGAGCATCCGGCCATTGCCGAGGCCGCGGTGATCGGCATCCCGCACGAGACCCTGGGCGAAGACGTGGCGGCCTTCGTCGTCCTGGCGCCCGGCGCCACCGCCGAGCCGGCCGAGATCTCCCAGTTCGTCAAGGATCGACTCGCCGCCTACAAGTACCCGCGCCAGGTGACGGTGATCGACGCCCTGCCGAAGACGGCGACCGGCAAGATCCTCAAACGCGAGCTGCCCCGCGACTGAGGTCGTGGCGTTGGTCGCGCTTGTAGCGGGCGTGGGTTCGCGCGTTTGCGATCGTTCGACGTGGATTCGTGCGGTGGTAGGGGCGTTGGTCGCTCGTTTGCGATCGTTCGACGTGGATTCGTCGGGACGAACACCCACTGTCCGGCGCGACCCGAATTGTGGACAACTCAAGAGTGGGGTTTCGGAGAGCTCAGAGTGTGTTGATGCCAGGACTCGCCGTCCCCGTTCCGGATGGTCCGCTGACCCGCGGCGACGCCGCTCGACTCGGCATCCCGATCAGTGCGTTGTTGGGACCAGAGTTTCGGCGGGTCTTTCACGGCGTGTATGTGCCGGCCGCCGAGCCGGACTCGACTCTGTTGAGGGCTCGAGCGGCTCTCCGGGTTGCGCCGGACGGAGTGATGCTCAGTCATCACACAGCCGCCGAACTCTGGGGCGGCATCGTCCCGCCTCAATCGCAGATCCACCTGTCGGTCGGCTCGAGCAGCCGCTGGGCGGGTCCTGCGGGTGTTGCGGTGCACTCGCGCACTCGCGCTGTGCCCAGCTTTGCGCATCGCGGAGTCAGGCTGGCCGGCCCGGAAGCCACGTTCGTCGATCTTGCGGGCGAGCTGGATCTCATCGACCTGGTCGTACTCGGCGATTCACTGATCGGCGCCAAGCGCACGTCGACGGAACGGATCAAGTTGGCAGTCAACGAGTTTCACGGTCGCGGCGCCAGGATCGGGCGCGAGGCCGCGGAACTGACCAGGGCGGGAGTCGATTCGCCCCGGGAGACGAGGCTGCGACTACTGATCGTGCTGGCCGGACTCCCGGAACCGGTGGTCAACTTCGTGATCTACAACCCGGACGGAAGTTGGCGGCATCGGTGCGATCTGGCCTGGCCCGAACTGAAGATCGCCGTCGAATATGACGGTCGGCAGCATGCCGAGAATGACCAGCAATGGGCATCCGACATTGCACGTCGCGAAGCGTTCGACAATGACGGCTGGCGGATCATCGTGATCCGCTCGCCCGACTTGTACCAGACGCCCGCACGAACACTGGAGCGCATCATGGCAGTGCGCGAACAGCGGGGCACTCGGCGCCCTCGGCGGCTGCGACCCCACTGGCGGCGGCACTTTCCGGGCCATCTCCCGGTTGCCGGCTGACACCTTCCCGGTTCGGGTGCGTCATCCAGTCAGGTCTGGGCGACCCTCTGCGCCCCCAACGACCACGCTTCTGCGTCGAGGGATCGCAAACGGTGGTGCTGCTGTCCTGCGAATGCTCAGAAGTGCGTCGAGGGATCGCAAACGAGCGTTCGGGACGTTGGGTCGAAGTCAGACGACAGCACCGGCGGCCGGTGCGCGCAGCTCACCGAGCCGGACCAGCACCACGCCGACCAGGATCAGCATCCCGCCGACCAGCTGGATGGTGGCCGGGATCTCGTCCAACAGCAGCCAGGCGAAAAGCACCGCGAACAACACCTCGGTCAGGCCGAAGAAGGAGGCCATCGTCGAGCCGAGTCGTTGCACTGCCAGCACACCGGCCAGGTAGGCGACCGCTGCCGTCATGATGCCGAGCCACGCTGCCGGGATCAGCCAGGTCATGGTGGCGCCGGCCAGCGACACGTCGGCGGTCTTCGCCGTCATCGGCATCACTCCGGTGACTGCGGCGACGGCCAATCCGATGGTGCCGATGAGCATTCCGCCGGCAACCACCACCAGTGGCGGCAGGCCGTCTTCGGTCCGGGCCGCCATCAGATAGAAGATGGCCAGGCCGACCGCTGCGCCGAGCCCCCACAACACTCCGACCAGCGACACCTGAGCACCGCCGAACACGTTCAGCACCAGGGCAAGTCCGAGCATCGCGGCGACACCACCCGCCAGCGTCAATGGGGCCGGTCGGACCTTGCTGCGCAGCCACAGCCAGCCGACCACCAACAGGATCCCGGAGTACTCGATGAGCAGGGCGACGCCGATCGACACGTGCTCAACCGCGTTGTAGAAGCACAGTTGGGCGCCGGCCACCGCCAGCAGACCGAACACCACCAGCGGTCCGGCGTTGCGACGGAGCTGACGCCAGCGTCCGGGCATCGCCAGCAGCGCCGGGACGAGCAGAATCACGGCGGCCACGCCGATCCGCAGCAGGACGACGGCGCCCGGCGACCAGCCGATGTCCAGCAGTGATCGGGCCGAGGTGCCGGACGAACCGAAGGTGGCGGCGGCGATCAGCCCGTAGCCGACGCCGGGCAGGATTGAGGGACGACCGTGCGACGGTACAACTGCCGGCGACGTCACGGTGCTCATCCGGGCCTCCATCGATACCGAGTCAGGGTCTATAAGCGCTACGCTAGTGACACTAGGCGGACCGTTGTCAGGAGTCAACATGCTTTTCACCCATGACACCGAAGTGATGCTGGCCTGCACGGCCGCATTGGTCAACACCGCCGAGCCGAGCGAGGACATGTTGGCCACCGTCGAGCAGTTGGATGCCTTCGTCGACGAGTGGCAGTTCACCGGCAGCCGAACCCACGACCAGCACGAGCTTCGCGCGATGCAGCGGCTACGCGCGAGACTGCAAACGGCATGGGGGATGGACGTCGAGGAGCTGGTGGACGAGGTCAACGAGCTGCTGCGACAGGCAAAGGCGTTGCCGCAGTTGGTGAAGCACGATGCGCTGGGCTACCACATCCATGCCACCGACGCCGACCAACCGCTGGCCACCCGGATCGCCGTCGAGTTCGCGATGGCGATGATCGATGTGATCCGTAGCGGCGAGGTCGGCCGGCTGCAGGTCTGCGCGTCGGACGACTGCGACGACGTGCTGGTCGACCTGTCGCGGAACCGCTCGAAGCGATTCTGCAGCGTGGGCTGCGGCAACCGGGAGAACGTTGCGGCCTATCGGGCCCGTCGCCGCAGCTGAACCATCACCGCCGGGCCGTCACCCGGGATCCGGGAGTCGGAGTTCGGCGATCACCGTCACCCCTCTGCTCGACCAACAGGGCGATCGGCTCGAAGAAGGTGGACAGGGTGCGGATGGTCAGTGGATCCGACGGGCCGAGCGAGAATCCCTGGTTCGACTCGGCCATCCCTTGCTCGACCTCGTCCCGGCAGATCGCCGGACAGCCGATCGCCGCGGCCAACCGATGTGCCGGGGTGGTCTTGCCGGGTCCAGGCGGCCCGCTGATCACCATCAACGTGGGTCGGGCCGGCGCGCCGTCGGCCGGAGTCACGACAGGGTGACGGCAGAAGCCAACCGTTGCAAGGTTTTCGGCATGCTGATCGCCATCCGGCGCGGGTAGCCACCGATCCGCAACAGCGGCGCGAACATTGCGGCGCCCCAGTCATAACTGTGCAACACCAGCGTCGACTGTTCGCCGGACGGGTCGGCGATCGGCACCAGTTCGTACCGCCACTGTTGCCAGCCGATCACCCGGTGACCGCGGAACTCGCCCCCGGTCTCCCAGCAGATGAGCCGGCCCTCGGCGAACTCGATGACCCGGTTGAGCGATCGGTACTTCGCCCGGCCCTGCCGCATGGCCAACGAGAACTTCGCGCCGAGGGACAGCCGCTGTGCGCCCTTGGGTTCGCCCTGCAACATGCCGGAACCATCGATCTCCTGGTGCCTGGCCGGGGTGGCCAGTACCTCGAAGATGTCCGCCGCCGGCGCCTGGATCACGTGCTCGACGGTGACGGTGCAGTCCGGACGCCCTGGGGTTCCCATCCCCTCATCCTGCCCGACCGCCGGGCGAGCACCCCCGGACCTGCGCTCAGCGCGGCTCGAGCAGGAAAACCGGAATCTGCCGATCGGTCTTGGTCTGGTAGTCGGCATACGGCGGGTAGGCCTCGACGCAACGGTCCCACCACTGCGACCGCTCGTCGTCGGTGGCCAACCGGCCGCGGAGCTCGACCGTGTCGGTGCCGTCCTGCAGCGTCACGTCAGGGTTGGCGACCAGGTTGTTCAACCAGGTCGGGTTCTTCGGGTCGCCGCCCTTGCTGGCGACCGCGGCGTAGACACCGTCGTGTTCCACTCGCATCAGTGGCACCCGGCGAGGCTTGCCGGACTTGGCGCCGGTCATGACGATCACCACGATCGGCCGGTCCATCACCGAGACCGATCGGGTGTCGCCGGTACTGTCGATCGTCTCCAACTGTTCGCGTACCCACGGACTGGCGTTGGGCTCGTACTTCTGCTCAGGGCTCATGAACAGATTCAACACGTGCCGCGGTCGGCTCATTCCAGCCACCAGACCACGACCGGTGGGGATCAACATCAGACGGTGGCGGGCAGGCCCCACTCGGCGAACAGTGCGAGGTCGAAGAAGGCGACCACCTTCGTCACCCCGTTCGGGCCGAGCTCGACGACCTGCAGCTGGAAAGGCCGGTGCACACCATCGGGCCCGCGCATGTAAAGGCCGTAGGCGGGCTGTCCGTTGGCCCAGGTGGGCACCAGCCGCATGTCGTCCGGGCGGTTGGCGGGGCAGTTTTCGGCGATCAGTGTGCCGATGTTCTCCGCCCCGATGTACCAACCGGTGAACGGTGGCATCTCCCAGGTCGCATCTTCCGACAAGGTGCTGACAATGGCCTTGATGTCGTAGTCCTCGAACGCCTTGACGTAACGGGCCAGCAGTTCCTGGTCGCGGTCGGACAGCGCGGCCGCGTCGGCCGGCCCGGCCTGACCGGCGTGCGCCCTGGCCCGCTGCAACGAACTGTTCGCCGAGGCCACCGAGATCCCCAGTGTCTCAGCGGTTTCGGCCGCACTGAAGCCCAGCACATCACGTAGCACCAACACCGCGCGTTGCGGCGGGGTGAGCTGTTGCAGGGCAGCGACGAAGGCCAGTCGAACGCCCTCCTTGCTCACTGTGGCGGTTGCCGGGTCCAACGAGTCGACGCGCTCCGGAAAGGGTTCCAGCCACGGCACTTCGGCGGACTCCAGCGCGGCCGACGGGTCGGCCGGATCGTTACCGAGGCCGGACGGCAACGGCCGGCGGGAACGTTGTTCCAGCGCCGTCAGACAGGTTCTGGTGGCGATCTGATACATCCAGGTGCGGACACTGGATCTGCCTTCGAAGGCGTGGAAGGCCCGCCAGGCCCGCAGGTAGGTCTCCTGCACCAGGTCCTCGGCCTCATGGCTGGAGCCGAGCATCCGGTAGCAATGTGCGGTCAGCTCGCGGCGCAGCGGCGCCACCAGCTGCTCGAATTCGGCATCGGTTACCGGGTCGGATCCGGTCCGGATCTCGGCGCGCGTCATGGCGCCAAACCTACCCGGATCCGCCGAATCGCACCCGATGATTTTCGCCGTCCTGGATGGTCCACCCCGGTAGCCGGTCCTCGGTACCGGTTCGGACCAAGGAGCGAACACATGAAGCAGATGATCTTCGTCAACCTGCCCGTTGCCGACGTGCGCGCCAGCCGTGAGTTCTACGCAGCGCTGGGTTACCGCTTCAACGAACAGTTCTGTGACGAGGACACCGCATGCTTGGTGATCAGCGATTCGATCTTCGCCATGTTGATGACGACCGAGCGGTTCGCCAGCTTCACCCCGCACCGGGTGGTGGACGCCAAGACCGCTACTGAGACCATGCTGTGCTTGTCGGCGGAGAGCCGGGAAGCGGTGGATGCGTTGGCGGACAAAGCACTTGCTGTCGGCGGCGGCCAGGTGCGGGAGTCGATGGACGAGGGCTACCTGTACGCACGGGCGTTCGCCGATCCGGACGGTCACATCTGGGAGACCATGTGGATGGATCAGGCGGCGGTGGCGGGCTGACCGGTGAGCAGGGGACGTCGCATCGGCAGCCGGTGACCGGGTCGGGTAACAATCGGGGGATGACGCACCGCGTGCACGCCTTCACTGATGACGTCATGGCCGGACATGACGCGACCGCGCTGGCCGGGCTGACCGCGGACGGCACGGTCGGCCAGGTCGAGGTGACCGAGGCGGCCATCGACCGGATGCAGCGGCTGCAGCCGGTGATCAACGCATTGGCCTGGCCGGATTTCGACCGAGCGCGGGAACGGGCCGCGACCCGACCACCGATGCCGGGCTGGCCGACGGTGTTCGCCGGCATTCCGACGCTGGTGAAGGACAACCTGCTGGTCGCCGGTCTGCCGATGACGAACGGCACGGTAGCCGCGCCTTGTCGCCGGCGCAGCGTCGACGGCACCGTCATCCGGTTGATCCGTTCGCTCGGCCTCAATCCGATCGGTGCGTCGGCGATGCCGGAGTTCGGTCTCACCGCGACCACCGAGTGGGCCAACCGGGAACCGGTGCGTAATCCGTGGAGCCTGGAGCATTCGGTCGGCGGCTCATCCGGCGGTTCGGCGGCCGCCGTGGCCGCCGGGATCGTGCCGATCGCGCACGGCAACGACGGTGGCGGGTCGTTGCGAATCCCGGCCGCCGCGTGCGGTTTGGTGGGGTTGAAGGCGACCCGCTACCGGTTCCCGAACGAGCCGCACCACAGTCGGATGCCGATCCGGCTGATCTCCGACGGGGTGCTCACCCGGTCGGTGCGGGACACCGCCCAGTTCGCCGCTGCCGCCGAACAGATCTATCGCAACCGACGGTTCCCGTCGATCGGCATGGTGACCTCTCCCGGTGCGCGCCGGCTGCGGATCGGGCTGCTCACCGAGTCGCCGACCGGTCAGCCGACCGACCCGCAGGTGCTGGCCGCGGTCCGATCGGTGGCCGATCTGCTTTCCGACCGGGGGCATCGCGTCGAGACGGTGTCGGCACCGGTCACGCGCACCCTGGTCGACGATTTCTCGTTGTACTGGGCCTATCAGGCGATGTTCATCCAGGCAATGGGCAGGCGGGTGGTCGACCCGGATTTCGACAAGAACCTGTTGGAACCACTGACCCGCGGGCTGGCCGCGATCGGCCGCAAGTCGGCCTGGAAGATACCGCTGGTGCTGGCCCGGCTGAAGGCCGCGGAACGGTTGCAGGACAAGGCATTCACCGACATCGACCTGCTACTCTCACCGACCGTCAGCCACCCCACGCCGCTGCTCGGCAGACTGTCGCCGGCCGAGCCGGTGGAAATCGGGTTCCCCCGGCTGGTCGACTATGTCGGCTTCACGCCGCTGGCCAACGTCGCCGGCACCCCGGCCATCTCGGTGCCGCACGGCAGCAGCCAGAATGGTCTGCCACTGTCGGTGATGTTCGGTGCCAGAGCCGGGGACGAACGGACACTGCTGGAGATCGCCTTCGAGGTGGAGCAGGCCGCCCCGTTCCCTACCCTGGCCTGACCCTCGGCAGGTCAACCTCGAGTGCCGGAGCGTTCTGCGGCCGAACAGCTGACTCAACTGAGCTGGCCGCCCGACCGCCTGCCCTCCTCAGGATCTGTCGGCCGTCACGCTGGTCGACTCGACCGGGGCGTCCCAGTCGATGGTGTACCGCTGTTCCCAGCCCATGGTCTTCTCCGGCTTCATGGCCTTGAAGATGATCGGCATCATCACCTGCATGATCTTCCGGGCCACCGGTCCGGGTGCCTTGGCGTGGTTGAGCCTCGCACCGCGTTTGGCGATCTTCTCCACCCGTGGCCGACGCAACCTTTCGTAGGCGGCGAAAGCCGTTGCCACGTCACCACTGTCACGCAGGCAGCGGGCGAGTTCGATCGCACTTTCGATGGCCAGCGACGCGCCCTGTCCGGTGCTGTTCGACGGAGCGTGGACGGAGTCGCCGACCAGCACCATCCGGCCGCGGTACCAGTGCGGCACCGGCGGCATGATGTGTATGGCACCGAGCACTTCCAAGGATTCCGCGGTGCTGCGTTCGGCGAACGTTTGCCCCGGTACATCGCCCGCGTAGGTGGCGCGAAGGGTGCGCAGCCAGTCTTCCGCCGGGATCGCCCGAGCCTGCGTCAGTGTCAGATATTCCTTCGAGGGCAGGTTGGCGCCCCAGGCAACTCGGCCATCGGGCATCGTCCAGTAGAGGTAGTAGGCCCTCGACCCGAAGGCGAAGATCATGGTGCCGGGATCCAGGTCGATATCCGCATCGACGTAGCCGCCGAAGCCGAGCAACCCGGTGTAGCCGGCCGGCGGCGCGTCGGGGTCGATGAGCGGCCGGACGGTCGAGCGGACACCGTCCGCGCCGATCAGGATGCTCGCGGTCACTGCGGTGCCGTCGGCGAACCTGGCGGTCACGCTGTCCGGGTTCTCGTCAACGCCGACCAGACGTTTGCCGTATTCGAAGTGGACCCCCGCCGCGACCGCCCGATCGTGCAGCACTCGGTGCAGGTCTCCGCGGTCGACCATCTGTAGTGGCGGCAGACCTTTCAGGCCAGGTACCGCGCCGAGATTCTTGCCGCCCATGGACATCGCCGTTGCGGTGATGGGAAGTGCGATGTCGCGGACGGAATCGTCGGCATCGATGATGCTCAGCGCGGCCAATCCGTTGGGGGCCAGTGCCAATGCGCTACCGATGCCGTTGGACGCGGCCGGGTATGCCTCGTAGACGGTGGCTTGCAGACCGGCCTTGCACAGGGCTGTTGCGGCCACCGGTCCGGCGATGCCGCCGCCGATGACGAGTGCGGTTCTTGCTGCGGGCATACGTTCTCTCCTGGGGGTGCGTGGCGGGAGTGACCGCCGAGAAGAAATTGCGGGTGCGTGCCGTCCCGCGGGAGAGAGCCCGGATATCCTGTGGTTGCCAACTCGTGGCCGGGTTCGCCTCTCGCAGGCGTCGGTTTCGAGGAAAGGTCCCGGTGGCGGTGTGACCGCACCGCCCCGGGACCTGGTGTCGGTTACTCGGGCAGCGACCCCCTCTCGGCGAGTTCGGCCAGGTCGGCCGGAATTTCGCCGGTGTGATGCCATGTTTGCCATGTGGCGAGTTCAGGAAACGTCCCTGACGTCAGTTCGTCGAGCAACGAGCGGACCCACGCGGCCTCCGCGGCGGCAATTGCTGCCGTGTACTCGTTCTCGATGAGAAACAGTCTGGGAACCTCGGCGCGGTACTCATCGATCGCCGTCCGTTGAGCGTCAACGGACGCGGTCAGGCTGTCCAATCGGATTTCCAGCAACTCGACCACATCCGCCGGCGGCAGACCCGACAGGACGGACAGACCAGCTGCAAACCGGGGATGTTCGCTATCCACCACGGACAGGAGTTCGCGTGTCCAGTCCATCAACTCGCGCCTGCCGGCTTCGGTGATCTGGTAGACGGTGCGTTCCGGACGGCCCCCCTGGCGGCTCTGACCGATCGCCTCGAGAAAACCATGCTTCTCCAGGTTGTCGACCACCGTGTAGAGCGAACCCCACTTGATGTCCATGTCCTGCTCTTTGCCACGGGCACGCATGATCGAGGCCATCTCGTACCGGTGCATGGGGCGCTGACAGACCGTCGACAACACGGCCAGCGCCAACAAGTTGCCGACCTTGCGTCGGGTCGCCATCACCATCTCCTTAGTTACTCGTGTACGAATATACGTGCACGAGTAAAGAAGGGCAAGGCGCAATCAGGCACGTTGAGCGAATCTGCTGTTCAAGTGCGCAGAGCCCGCCCTGCCGGTAGGCAGGGCGGGCCTTGCGGTGCTGTTGGTGCCGCAGAGCGGCGCTGCTCAGGGCGTGATCAGCGGGTGATCCTGCTGCGTCCGCCGGAGAACTTCACCCAGAGGGCGACGACGATGACGGCGCCGATCACCGATCCGATGATGCCCGAAGGCTGCAACGCACCCTGGGTCGCGTCCTTGTGGAAGATCAGGTACCCCAGGAATCCACCGACGAAGCTGCCGATGACGCCCAGCAGAATCGTCATCGGAATGGAAATGTCCTGCTTGCCGGGCACGATCAGCCGGGCGAGGGCGCCCGCGATCAGGCCGATGACGAGCATGCTGATGATGAAACCGATCATCTGTTCCTCCGTGTGCGATTGGCGATGCGGTTCGCGACACTGGATGTCGCCGCAATCGTCCAGTTCATTACCCGGACGATCAGCACATCAAACTTTTCCCGCATTCCGCCTGTCGACACACCAGCCCGGGCGGTGGAAACGGTCGAGATGCGAACGAGATGATTCCGAGGCACCCTGGAAGGGGCGTTGGACCATCCAAGCGGATGGGGCGGAACCGGACATTCGGTACGTCAGGTGCGCCTGTTGGTGGGAACATGAGCATCGTTCTGGTCGGTAGCAATCCTGGTCTGCTGCTGTACTCGCAGGACACCCCGGTCGCCGCTGCCAGCCTGTGGACCGTCGACTGGTCCGTGTGGGGTCACGGCACCGTGCTGATGATGGTCGACGCCGACGGGTGGCGGACGGTCGGAACGGACGAACACCTTGCCCGGATCCTGCGGGAACGCTTCAACAGGCACTTTCCGGAGGCGGCGACGTTCGCCGAGCACCGCAGCGTGCGGCACACCGACGCCGAGGTCGAACTGGTCGGCGACATCCGGTCGGGAATGCACGCCATCGGCGGCGGCCTCGAGTTGCGGATCGGCGAGGTGAAGGACCGTCGCCAGTTCAGTCACCCCGCGTTCCCGCTGGGTGAGGTGACGCTGAGTCTGACGAACGTCTACATCCCGTGCGCCAAGGGCGAGCTGACGGTCGACGGAGTTCGGATCGATGGGGAACCGCAGTGTGCGCAGGAGGACGGCAGGTGGTCTTCCAGCAGCTACCTGGCGGTCGCCGAGGTGTGGAGCGATCCGACCGAAGAGCTGAAACGAGCGGAACCGATGACGCCATCCACCGCGGCGAAGCCGCGCCACCTGCACGTCATCGGTTCCGGCTGAGCCCGGCGCTCAGTCCGAGCGTTGGCTGCCGCCGGCCGTCACCGCTTCGACGGTCTGGCCGACCTGCTCCGCGGACAGGGCCGCGGCGATGTCCTGCTGACTGATCATTCCGATCATCCGGCCGTCCTGGACCACCGGCAACCGGCGTACCTGGTTCTGGCTCATCACCTGCAGGGCCTCCTCGGCGGAGGAATCGGGCGTGACGGTGAGCGGCTCACCGGCGGCGAACTCGCCGGCCATTGCGATGGACAGGTCCTTCCCGGCAGCCACCCCCCGCACCACGATGTCCCGATCGGTCAACATGCCGATCAGCTTGCCGTCGGCGTCGGTGATCGGCAGCGAACCAACATCGAGATCGCGCATCTTCTCGGCCGCGTCGAGGATCGTCTCGGTGTCGGTCACACAGTGCGCCTGGGCCGTCATCACGTCGCGTGCGGTGCTCATCACGGTGGTCCCTTCGTTGAGCCAGCTGAAGCCGGTGGCCCCGGTCGGGCCCCCGCTGCGAAATCTAGGGCAGGTGGCCGGCTTACGCCTACCGAATCCGTCGGTCAGCCAGCCTTGGCCTTACTGGGAGCGGCTTTCTTCTTCGCGGCCGGCTTGTCGGCGGCCGTACTGGTGCTCTTCGTGCCGGTGCTCTTGGTGCCGGTGCTCTTCCGGCCGGACGCGGTCGACGGGTCGTCGCCGGCTTCCTTGCGGCGGGCGACGCTGCGTTCCAGGGCCGCCAGCAGGTCGACGACCTCGGCGTCCTCGCCCTCGTCCTCGACCATCTTGGTCGGGAAGGCCTCGCCGCCGTCGAGTTTGGCGTCGATCAACTGTTGCAGCTCTTCCCGGTAGGTGTCGGTGAAGTTCTCCGGCCGGAAGTCGTCGGCGTAGGACTCGACGAGCATCTGCGCCATCTTCTTCTCCGCCGGTGCCACCTTGGTGTCGGACTCCAATGACGGGAAATCGGCCTCCCGCACCTCGTCCGGCCACAACAGCGTCTGCAGCACCAGCACACCGTCCCTGACCCGGAGCGCCGCCAGCCGGGTCTTCTGCCGCAACGCGAAGCTGACGATGGCCAGCCGATCGGTGTCCTGCAGGGTCTGTAACAGCAGCTGGTACGGCTTCGCCGACTTGCTGGCCGGCTCGAGGTAGTAGGCCTTCTCGAACATCAGCGGGTCGACCTGATCGACCGGCACGAAACTCTGGACCGAGATCTCCCGGTCTTCCTCGACCGGCAGGCTGGCGAAGTCGTCGGCGGTCAGGATGATCGTCTGACCGTCCTCACTCTCGTAGGCCTTCTCGATGTCCGAGAAGGCGACCACCTCACCGTCCAGCTCGCAGGTCCGCTGATAGCGGATCCGGCCGCCGTCCTTGGCATGAACTTGACGGAACTTCACGTCCCGGTCCTCGGTGGCGCTGTACAGCCGGACCGGCACATTGACCAGGCCGAACGCCACGGAACCCTTCCAGATCGATCGCATGGAACCATGATGAACGTTTGCACCGACATATGTCGAAAAGAACTGTGGGGAATTCGACGGCGGGTCGAGCGAAGATTGGATCAGCGGGTCTGGATGACAGGAGGATGACGGCATGGCGGGCGAAGCGACAGTCGTGCAGATCGCCGGCCGTCGGCTGTCCGTCACCAATCTCGACAAGGTGCTGTTCCCGCAGACCGGCACCACCAAGGCCGAGGTGTTGCGGTACTACGCGCTGGTCGCGCCGGCGCTGTTGCCGGTGGTCGCCGGTCGACCGGTGACCCGCAAGCGATGGCCGCACGGCGTCGAGTCCGAGCCGTTCTTCGTGAAGAATCTGGAACCGGGGGCGGCACGCTGGATTCCGCGGCAGATTGTCGCGCACAGCGACCGGCCGGTGGAGTACCCGATGGCCGATTCGCCGGCGGTGCTGGCCTGGATGGCGCAGATGGCGGCGCTGGAGTTGCACGTGCCGCAGTGGCGGTTCTTCGAGCATCGGCCCGGCCGGCCGGACCGGATGGTGTTCGACCTCGACCCTGGCCCCGGAGTCGGTCTCGGCGAATGCGCCCGGGTGGCCAACTGGGTGCGAGAAGTCTTGCAGCGAGCAGGATCCGATGGCGTACCGGTCACCAGCGGGTCGAAGGGGCTGCACTTGTATGTCCCGCTGGATTCGTCGCGAACCTCCGACGAGGTGTCCGCCACCGCCCGGACCGTTGCGCAGGCGCTGGAGAACGAGCATCCGAGATCGGTGACGTCGAAGATGGCGAAATCCGTCCGGCCGGGGAAAGTGTTCATCGACTGGTCGCAGAACAACGGTGCCAAGACCACCATCGCGCCGTATTCGTTGCGCGGCAGGGCCGAACCGATGGTTGCAGCCCCCCGCGAGTGGGGCGAACTCGACGACGAGATCACCCAACTGAACTTCCAGCAGGTACTGGATCGGCTGGCGGACGGGATGGATCCGTGGCGGGAAATGTTTCCACCCGATCCAGACGATGACGATGACGGTGCGGGTGACGCTGCAGATCTCGATGACGTCGCCGGCGCCGGCTCCGACCAGGACGGCGACGTCGGCACCGGTGACGGCATTGAGACCGGCCATGGTGTTGGACCAGCGGTCCCAGCCGGACCGTCGGAAGATGCCAGAGCCGGCGCCGCCGCGTACGCCGTCGCCGCCATGGGTGGGTCCTACGGCGAGAAGAAGCACGGCCAACATCGCTGGGAGGATCCGCTGGAGGGACCGCGCGGACGGGTGGTGCGCCGGGAGTTCGGCAAGAAAGCCGAGCCGGACAGGGATTCGGTGACGCCCGGGACCGGTGTGGGTGGCCGGACCAGGTTGGCCGGCGGGCCGTCCGGCTCCGGGTTGCTGCCGATGTCGGCAACCTCCGGGCAGGCCGCCGACCTGGCCGATCCGGAGCAGTGGCGATTCGAGGGGAAATGGGACGGCATCCGAGCGCTGGCCGAAGTCGGCGACGGCGCGGTCCGATTGATCGGCCGGTCCGGCCGGGAGCTGACGTCCGGCTACCCCGAGCTGGCCGAACTCGGCGAACTGTTGGCGGGTCACTCGGCGGTGCTGGACGGGGAGATCGTGGCCTTGGAACCCGATGGTCGCAGCAGCTTCCCGTTGCTACAGCGGCGGATGAACCTGGCCGCTCCGGCACTGATCACCCGGGCCGTGCGGGACGTCCCGGTCCAGTACTTCGTCTTCGACCTGTTGCAGATCGACGGAGTGTCGTTGCTGGGCAAGACCTATGACGTGCGCCGCCAGTTGCTGTCGGCGTTGCAGCTGGCCGGCGAGGCGGTCGACGTGCCCGCCCGGCTGGACGGCGATCTGGCAGAAGCGTTGCGGTACACCAAGGAACAGAACTGGGAAGGGGTGGTCGCCAAACGTGGCGACTCCGTCTACCGGCCGGGAATCCGCAGCGGGCACTGGCTCAAACTGAAGAATCAGCGGACCCAGGAAGTGGTGGTGATCGGCTGGCGGCCCGGTGGCGGGCGCCGATCCGGTGGCATCGGATCACTGCTGGTGGCCGTCGGCGACGAGACCTCGCCAGGCCTTCGATATGCCGGCCGGGTCGGGACCGGCTTCACCGACGCGGTGTTGGCCGATCTGGCGGATCGGGTCGGTGCCCGGACCGCTGATCCGGCCGCGCCGGTGCCGGCGGCCGATGCCCGGGACGCTGTGTGGGTGGAACCTGTTCTGGTGGGCGAGGTCTCGTTCACCGAATGGACCCCGGACGGAAAACTCCGGGCACCTTCCTGGCGCGGGCTGCGACCGGACAAGTCGGTGGCAGAAGTACGGGTCGAGAGCTGACCGCCGCCGGGGCATCTGGCAGGCGTCGTCAGCGGGTGACGACATGGCAGGCCGCCAGCCGGTCCGACTCCGGTTCGTCGGCGAGGCGGCGCAACACCGGATCGTCGCGCCAGCAGATGTCTTCGGCCAGCGGGCAGCGGGGATGGAAGGTGCATCCGGCGGGTGGATCGGCCGGATCCGGAACTTCGCCGCTGACGGTCGCCGCAAGATCGCCGCGCACCGTCGGATCCGGCACCGGGACGGCCGCACTCAATGCCCGGGTGTAGGGATGCGCCGGCCGGTCGATCACCGTCCGCCACGGGCCGAGCTCTACCACCCGGCCCAGATACATCACCGCCACCCGGTCGGCCAAGTGCCGCACCATCGCCACATCGTGACTGATGAAGATGTAGGCCAGCTTCAATTCACGCCGCAGCCGGGCCAGCAGGTTCATGATCTCGGCGCGCACCGAGACGTCCAGTGCGGAAACGGGTTCGTCCAGGATCAGCACCTGCGGCTGCACCGCGAGCGCCCGGGCGATGCCGATCCGCTGCCGCTGGCCGCCGGACATCTGGTGCGGGTAGCGACGGGCGAAATCGGCGTCGAGTCCGACGGAGTCCAGTAACTCCGCGACTCGGGCCGGCCGCTGCGACCGGTCGGCCAGCCCGTGCACGGCCAGCACCGAGCCGATGATGTCGCCGACCGTCGATCGCGGGTTCAGCGAGGAGAACGGGTCCTGGAACACCAGCTGGATCCGGCGCCGCTGCTGTCGCAATGCCGTGCCCCTCAGGGTGGTCAGCTCAATACCGTCCAGTTGCACCGAACCGGAGGTGGCGCGTTCCAACTGCACCAGCACCTTGGCCAGCGTCGACTTGCCGCAGCCCGACTCGCCCAGGATGCCCAGCGTTTCACCGGCCGCCAGATCCAGGGATACCCCGCTCAGCGCGGTCAGCGCACCGGCACCGGCACCGTCGCGGATCGGATAGACCTTGGTCAAGTCGCGGACGCTCAGCATCCGGCCACCACCACGTCGGAAGGTCGCCAGTGCGCCGGTGGCACATGGCAGGCGGCGACTCCGCCGCCTCGGGGTTGCAGCGCCGGTTCGGCCGCGCAGATCTCCCGGGCCTGTGGACAGCGCGGACGGAACGAGCAGCCGGTCGGCAGGTCGGCCGGATCCGGTGGGCGACCGGGGATCTGGGCCAGGTCGCCGCGCTCGTCGTCGGTGGGATTGGGCAGCGAGGCGAGCAGCTGGGCGGTGTACGGATGCTGGGGCGCGGCGAAGATCTGCCGCACCGGGGCATCTTCGACGATACGGCCGGCGTACATCACCAGCACCCGGTCGACCAGCCGTGCCACCACACCCAGGTCGTGCGTCACCCATACCGTCGCCATGCCGAGTTCGGTGCGGAGTTCGGCGACCAGAGCCAGGATCTGTTGCTGGATCGTCACATCCAGGGCGGTCGTGGGTTCGTCGGCGAACAGCAGTCGCGGCCGCATGGCCAGTGCCATCGCGATCATCACCCGCTGTCGCATCCCCCCGGAGAACTCGTGCGGGTAGGCCCGGGTGGTGCGGACCGGGTCAGGGATGCCGACCCGATCCAGCAACTCGAGTGTCCGTTGCCGGGCATCGGCGGGGGAGACGCCGTGCGCGGTCATGCCTTCGGCGATCTGCGCGCCGATCCGGTGGTAGGGGTTGAGCGAGGTCATCGGGTCCTGGTAGACCATCGCGATGTCCCGGCCCCGGATGCCGCGCATCGCCGACTCCGACAGACTCGTCAGGTCGGTGCCGTCGAACTCGATGGACCCGCCGGTCCGTAATCCGGTCGGCAGCAGGCCCATCATGGCCATCACCGTCAACGACTTGCCGGATCCCGATTCGCCGACCAGCGCAACGGTTTCGCCGGCATTCAGCCGCAGGTCGATGCCGCGGACCAGCGCGGTGTCGGCGTCCCGGCCGGGCAGGGTGACGGTCAACTGCCGAACGTCCAGCAGCGGCGTCACGTCAGCACCAGTCGACGGGGTACCGGCACGGTCGGCCAGGTCGGCAGCGGCGCGTGGCCCGGTACCAGACCGCCCAGGATCCGCGGCCCCGAAGCTCCGGTGCAAGAGGGAACATTGCCCGGCAGTCCGTGCGCCGACAGGTAGCCGATCAACGCGAAGGCGATCGCCTCCTTAGTGTCGGCGGGCGCCCCGAACTCGTCGGTGGTGCGGATCGCAACGCCGGGCAGTCGATCGGTGATCATCCGCATCAGCGTGGGATTGGCCACCCCCCCGCCGGAGGCCACCACGGCATCGACGCCGGCTCGTCGCACGTCGGCGGCGACGACCTCGGCGGTCAACGCGGTGACGGTGGCGATCACGTCCACCGGGCCGACCTGCTGGTGCCGGCCGAGATGATCGGCCAGGTACTGGGCGTGGAACAGCTCTTTACCGGTCGACTTCGGTGCCGGCAGCCGGTAGTACGGCTCGGCGAGCAGTTCGGCCAGCAGTGCGTCGTCCACCGTTCCGGCGGCCGCCAGCGCGCCGTCGACGTCGTAGGAGGCCCCGGTGTGCCGCCGGACGGCATCGTCGATCAGCGCATTGGCCGGGCCGAGATCGTAGGCGTAGGAGGCGGTGCCGGCGGACAGCACGGTCATGTTGGCGATCCCGCCGAGGTTCAGCGCTGCGCTGCGACCGGGTAGACCGCCGAGCAGCAGGGTGTCCAGGATCGGCACCAGCGGTGCGCCGTGGCCGCCGGCGGCAATGTCCCGACTCCGGATGTCCGACAGGACCGGTACTCCGGTCGCCTCGGCGATCCAGGCCGGCTGCCCGAGCTGCAGACCGCCGGCCGCCCGGCCATCGGCGACCCAGTGGAACACCGTCTGGCCGTGCGAACAGATCAGGTCGACCTGCCGGCCGGTCGTCACCGCTGCGGCCCGCTGGGCGAAGTGCTGACCGAGCAGAGTATCCAGTGCGCACACCTCGGCCAGCGGCACCGCGGCCGGCGGCAGCGCGGCCAGCAGCCGGGCCCGGAGATCGTCCGGGTACGGCACGCTGCCGGCGGCGATCACTGTGCCGCGCAGCAGCTCTCCGTCGGCGGAGAAGTCGACCAGAGCAGTGTCCACTCCGTCGTGGGAGGTGCCGGAGATCATCCCGAGAACTCTCATCGTGTCTCCACTGTCGTTGCTCCGATCGCCGGGCTGCCGGCAGGACCGGCGCCGGGCGTCATCTTTGGTGCCTTCGCGGGTCCAAGACATCCCGCAGACCGTCACCCAGCAGATTCAATCCCACCACGAACAGCACGATCACCACGCCGGGGGCGGCCATCGTCCACCATGCGGTGGAGACCAGCACCCTGGCCTCGTAGACCATCGAACCGAGGGACGGGGCCGGGGCCGGGATGCCCAGGCCGAGGAAACTCAGCGAGGCTTCGGTGAGAACCGCCCAGGACAATGACAGCGTCACCTGGACGATGATCACACTGCCGATGTTCGGCAGGATCTCGCGGAACAGGATCCGGCCGGTCGGGATGCCGAGAACAACGGCGGCCCGGACGAAGTCGGTCTCCCGTAGCGACAACACCGGTCCGCGGGCCACCCGGACGAAGATCGGTACGTAGACGATGGCGATCGCCACCGCGATGGTGAACCAGCTGCGGCTGAACATGGTGGCCAACGCCAACGCGAGCAGCAGCGGTGGAAAGGCGAACAGTACGTTGGTGGCGGCCAGCACCGGCGCCCGCACTGCGGTGCCGAAGTACCCGGCGGCCATTCCGGCGGCGGTGCCGACCAGCGCCGACAGCAGCACGGCGACCACCGCCACTCGCAGCGATCCTGCCGCACCGGCCAGCGATCGGGACAGGATGTCCCGGCCGAACTGGTCGGTGCCGAGCCAGTACCTGCCCGATGGTGCGACCAGTCGGTCGAGCGGATGTTGAGCGATCGGATCGTAGGGCAGCAAGCCGAACCAGGCGGCCATCGAGGCGAGCAGCACCAGGGCGGTAAGCACCAGCCCGACGGCTCCGCTCGGGGTGGTCAACAGCGTTCGCAAGAGATGCCGCGGCCGCGGAGCGCCGACGGCGATCGGATTTTCGGCGTCCGATGCCACCGACGGATCGATGGCGGTCACGACGTCCGCACCCGCGGATCGATGGCCCGGTACAACAGGTCGGTGGCCAGGTTCACCAGCACGAAGATCAACGCGATCACCAGCACCGTCGACTGCACGACGGCATATTCTTTCTGCTGCAGGCCGTTCAGCACCTGTCGACCCAGGCCGGGCAGCGCGAAGATCTGCTCGACGACCACCGCACCGCCGAGCAGATAGCCGAACTGGATACCGGTCATCGTGACGATCGGCACCAACGCCGCCCGCAGGATGTGCCGTCCCAGGATCCGGCGCGGCGCAACACCTTTGCCCCGAGCCGTTCGGACGAAGTCCTGATCCGCCACCTCCAGCAACGCCGATCTGGCGGTGCGCATGATCGGAGCGGTGAGCCCGAACCCGAGCACCAATGCCGGGAACATCAGCTGCTGCACGTTGAGCCCTAGATCTTCCCAGGGTGCGGCATAGCCACGGGCGTTCGGGTTGTAGCCGGCGAACCGGGAGATCAGGGCCAGCAGCACCGAGCCGACCAGGAAGGTCGGCAACGCCAATGCGGCCAGCCCGATACCCTGGGCGGCGAAATCCCGCAGTCCGCCCGGTCGGGAGGCCGACAACAGAGCCAGCGGAACCCCTAGCAGCAGACCGACAATGGTGGCCAGCACCGCGAGTTCGACGGTGATGGGCAGCGCGGATGCCGTCATCGAGGCCACCGACTCACCGGTCCGTCTGGACACCCCGAAGTTCCCGGTGAGCAGATTGCCGAGCCAGCCGAAGAACTGTCCGACCAGCGGTACGTCCAAGCCGTAGTAGGACCGCAGCTGGGTCTGTTGGCCGGGTGTCAGGGCAGCAGCCTCGGTGCCGAGACTGGCGGTGATCTGGTTGCCCGGGATCACCCGCAGCATGACGAACACGCAGATCGCGACGCCGATCAGGGTGGCGAATGCCTCGGCGACCCGGCTGATCACCGGATGGGTCCGCAGAACCAGCACTGCCGCCGACGCCACGATCGCTCCTTGTCTCGTCTCAGGGTCAGGTCAGGTCAGGGAGGTGTCCCGCAGGAACTGCAACGATCCGGTGGCCATCGGGGTGTAGCCGGTGACCGCCGCGGTGGTGGCGGTGTAGGTGAATCCGGTGAACAACCAGATCCAGGCGGCGTTGTCCTCGAGGTTCTTCGAGATGTCGGCGTAGACCTGCTTGCGCTGGGCGGGGTCGGTGAGCTGCTTTCCCTTGGTGAACAACGCATCCAGCTCCGGCGCGGAGTAGCCGGCCACCTTGTTCAGATTCCCGTCGGCGGTGAAGTACCGGGTGTACATGGTGTCCGGATCTGGTCGTCCGCCGTTCAGGGCCACCGCGGCCTGGAAGTCGGCGGCCACCCAACGATCGACGAATGCGCCGGACTCCAGGGTCTCCAGGTCCAGGGTGATGCCGGCCTCGGCCAGTTGCGACTTCAGGTTCTGTGCCTCGTTCACCGAGGTGGCGTACTCACCCTGGGAGACGATGGTCTTGATCGTCACGCCCTGTGGGTGGGTGGACTTGGCCAGGTAGTCCTTCGCCTTGGCGAGGTCGCGGGTCGGGCAGGGTCGAGCCGCCGGATCCGACTTGTAGGCCGGTGCGGTGATCGGGCCGGTCACCTCACCCTCGCCCAGCGCCGCGGTGTCGATCACCTGCTGGCGATCAATGGCGCACTGGATGGCGAGCCGGACATTCAGATCGTCCAACGGCGCCTGGGTGGTGCGCAGCTGGAGCGCGTGATAGGACAGCTGCCCGGTCTTGGCCACCGAGATCCCGCTGCCCTCGGCCGTTTTCGCGACCAGTGGGTCGTCGAGGGTGGCGAACTGCACGTCGCCGGACTGCAGTGCCGCCACACCGACGTCTCGTCCGGAATCACCCGGAACTTCAGCGAGGCCAGCTTGGCCGGGCCTCGCCAGAACTTCGGGTTGGTGGTCAGCGTCAGCGATTGGTTGGGCTTGCGATCCGTCAGCCCGAACGGGCCGTTACCGTTGGTCTTGCTGGTCAGGTCGTTCTCGGTGGCGCCGTTCTTCAGGATCGCCAGGTTGACAGTGGCGAATCCGGCAAGCAGACCGGCATCCGGCGCGGACAGGGTGAGGCTGACGGTGGCCGGGTCCGGCGTGTCGACCTTCGTCACCGACGCCAGGGTGGAGCGAGCGACTGCTGCGGTCTTCTCCAGCAGAATGGTGTCCAGCGAGTACTTCACATCGGCGCTGGTCAGCGGGGACCCGTCGGCGAAGGTCACCCCGGTTCGCAGGTGCAGGGTCAGCGTCTTGCCACCCGCGGTGTATTCCCATTTCTCGGCGATACCCGGTACTACTGCCAGGTTCTGGTCCAGTTCGGTGAGCGTTCCGTAAACCAGGCCGAGAATGTTCACCGCCTGGAACTGGGTGGCCTTCCATGGGAACAAGGTGTCCGGATCGGAGGTGATGCCGACCACAAGATTGCCGCTGGCCGGGCCGCCGGCGGGCGCGCTTCCGGCAGATGACGCTGCTGAGTCGGCGCCGCTCGGCGGCGCGCCGGTCGCTGCGGTGCCGCCGTCGGACGAACAGCCGCCGATCAGCAGGCCCACTACCACCAGCGCGGCGGACCAGCCGGATCGATGGTGGGAGTTGATTCGGGAGAACATGGGGACTCCTGGATTCGGATCGGCGCCGGCTGCTCCACGAACCGCTCGGTGGTGGCCGAAGGCGGTGACGCGGAGATGGGTTGCGCTGAGTATTCGAGGGCCTCCGCATCGTGTCAATAGTTTACCTAGAACAGATCCTGCGGGTGATTGATTTACCCGGCGGGCCGGGCCAGACTGATCCGGCGAACCGAGCCGGGAGGAGCCGCGATGGAGTCGCTTCCGGCGGCGGGTGCGCTCACCGTCATCGACGACACCGGTGTGTTGATCCGGATCCGGGCCCGGCTGCCGCGGTTGCGGCCGGCCGAACAGCGGGTGGCGGCGGCGATTCTGGCCGACCCGGAACGGGTGGCGCAGACCGCGATCACCCTGTTGGCGCGGCAGTGTTCGACGTCGGAGACCACCGTGCTGCGGTTCTGCCACGCCATCGGCATCCGGAAATACCCGGACCTGCGGCTGGCGCTGGCCCGGGAGACCGGGCGGGCCGAAGCCGCCCATCCCGACCACGAAGCGATGACGGCGGACATCAGCCGGCACGACAGCCTGGCCGAGGTAGTCGGCAAGATCGCCTTCGCCGACGCCAGGGCGATCGAGGACACTGCACAAGTGCTGGACATCGATGCGCTCGGTCGCGCGGTCGCGGCGGTGGTCGCCGGCCGTCGTACCGACATCGTCGGCATCGGTGCCAGCGGATTCGTCGGCGCCGACCTGCAGCAGAAGCTGCACCGGATCGGGCTGACCTCGTTCGCCTGGTCCGATCCGCATGCCGCGCTGACGTCGGCCTCGCTGCTCGGTCCGTCCGATGTCAGCATCGGCATCTCGCACACCGGGACCACCGTGGACACCGTCGAACCGATCCAGGCGGCGGCCGCCGCCGGGGCGACCACGGTGGCGATCACCAACATGCCGGGCTCACCGCTGGCCGAGACCGCCGACATCCTGCTGTGTACCGCAGCCAGGGAGACCACCTTCCGCTCGGGGGCGACGGCCAGCCGGATCGCCCAACTCGCCGTCATCGACTGCCTGTTCGTCGGGGTGGCGCAGCGGACCTACGACAGCACCATGCTGGCGTTGGAGAAGACCAGGATGGCCGTGCAGCCGCGGCGGCTGCCGGCTCGCAGGCCTACCGAGTGACCGGTCTGGAAGCGGTGCTGCGGACCGGTGTGGATGCCGGGCTGACCAGTGGTGCAGTGGCAGCGATCTCGGTTGACGGCAGGGTCCGAGAGCGGGCAGCGGTCGGCCTGGCGAACGTCGTCGACCAGCAGCCGATGACGGTCGACACGCTGTTCGACATCGCCTCGCTGACGAAGGTGGTCGGTACCACCACTGCGTTGATGGTACTGACCGGGCGCGGCGAGATCGACCCGGACGATCCGCTGCGGAAGTTCATCTCCTCGCCCGATCCGGCGATCACCCTGCGCCACCTGCTGACCCACCGGTCCGGGTTGCTGCCGTGGCAGCCGCTGTACTTCGGGGCCCAGAACCTCACTGACACCGTTGATCTGATACGGAGTTTGCCGTTGGCCGCACCGGTCGGGTCGGTCCGCAGCTACTCCGACCTCGGCGTGATCTTGCTCGGAGCGGTGATCGAGACCGTCACCGGCACCGACCTGGCCACCGCCGTTCGCGATCTGGTGACGAGCCCACTCGGCCTGTCCCACATCGGTTATCGACCGCCGGGAACGTCGCCTTCGACCGGGACGGTTGCCGCCACCTCGCCGGGTGATCTGATCGAGCAGCGGATGGTGGCCACCGGCGAGCCGTACCCGGTGATCCTGGACGGTGCCGATTTCATTCGCTGGCGATCTCACGTACTTGCCGGAGAAGTCGCCGACTGCAACGCCTTCCATGCGTTGGGCGGGGTGGCCGCCCATGCCGGGTTGTTCGCCACTGCCGACGACCTGCTGGCGGTGGCGAACGGGCTGCTCGGCGTCGGCGACTTCCCGGCGCCGCGAGCGGTGGTCGAGCGATTCCTGCGGCCCGGCCCGAACGATCAGGCACTGGGCTGGTGGACCAAGGAGCTGCCGGCCGGGATCGGTATCTGGCATTCGGGATTCACCGGAACCCGGTTGTTGCTGCAACCAGCCACTTCTCGCGCGGTTGTGTTGTTGACCAACCGGCTGCACGTCCTGGTCGGTCGCCCCTCCGCGACACCAGCCGATGTGGCTCCCGTGTGGGCCGAGGTGCAGGCGGTGGCCGGACTGATGTGACAGCGGCTGCAGCGGGATCGCGTCAGCTCACTGGTCGGGCTCGCTGAGTTGCAACGGGGTACCCGACGGGATCACTTCCGGCCGTGCGGTGAATGCGTAGCTTGAAATCACCGCGACCACCCGGTCCGGCGACGCCTCGATCAGCCAACAGTGTTGCCACTGCCCGTCGGCGAAGATCCACCAGCGCTCGGCGAGGCTGGACAGTCCGACCTCGCGGACCTGCTGCTCGGCGCTGTCGGCATCCGGATGGCTACCGAGCAGGCCGCCGAACACGGTGCTGGCCAGGTGATTCCCGCTGCCGTCCGGGTCGACCGCGACGAAGCCGAGGAGCTCATCGTCGTCGGCCCGCCGAATCTCCTGACGGGCAGTGGTTCCGGTACTGGTGTCTCTGTTCATCGCTCCTCCTTCGTCCCGATGATCGACCTCGCCGGATGCGCGGCCGGTGGATCGCTGAACAGTAAAGGGCGACCCCACGTCAGGGTCAATTCGATATGACCGGGCACCGCGGGCGAGCCGCTCACCGCTCGCCGGTCACCAACCAGCGGTCGCCGCGGTACCGCAGCCCCTGCGCAACCGCGCGAGCGAGCAGATACACAGCGGTGTAGGCGATCCACAACCAGAGGAGCCCGATCGCGCCGTCCGGTGCGATGGCCGCGACCAGCACCGCGAACGGCAGGTAGACCAGTACTGCAGCGGTTCCACTCCAGGCCAGGTACCGCCCATCGCCGGCGCCGATCAGCACGCCGTCGAGCAGGAAAACGTAGCCGGCGATCGGCTGGGCCACCGCGACCACGATCAGCGCGAGACCGATCGCTCGCTGCACCTGCGGATCGGGAGTGAACAGCCGTCCGGCGAACGGGTGCGCCACCAGCACGAGAACCCCGATCGCCCCGCCGGCGAGTAACGACCAGCGGACCATCGCGCCGGTGACCCGCCTGGCCTCGACGGCGTCGCCGGCGCCCAATGCCTTACCGGTCAGCGCCTGTGCGGCGATCGCCAGTGCGTCCAGGCCCAGCGCCAGGAAGTTCCAGACGGTGTTCACCACCTGGTGACCGGCCAGCGCCGTCTGCCCCTGCCGGGCGGCCACCACAGTGGTAGCCAGGATGCCGACCCGCAGGGCCAGCGTCCTGATCAGCAGCGGCACCGCAGCGGCGCCGGCGCCGCGGATACCACCGGTGTCCGGACGGAGGTTGGCTTGATGGTGCCGGGCATGACGCAGCACCGTCAGCACCAGGGTGACGGCCATGGCGTTCTGGGTGATCGCGGTGCCGATCGCGCTGCCGGCAACTCCCCAGTGAAAACCCAGCACCAGCAGCAGGTTCAGCGCGATGTTGAGCAGAGCGCCGACCACCGCGACCAGCAGCGGAGTGCGGGTGTCCTGCAGCCCACGCAACACTCCGGTGGTGGCCAGCACCACCAACATCCCCGGCAGTCCGGCCAACGACCACAGCAGATAGCTGGTTCCGGGCGACGCGGCCGCGGGGTCCGCGCCCATCGCCCGGATCAGCAGACCTGCGGTCGGGATACCGAGCAGCCCGAGCACCAATCCGATGCCGACGGCCAGATAGATGCCGTCCATTCCCAGCGACAGCGCCCGTTGCAGATTACCGGCGCCCAATAGCCGGGCCACCTGCGAGGTGGTGCCGTAGGCAAGAAACACCGACAGCCCGACCGCGGTGGTCAGGATGGTGGCCGCCAGCCCGACACCGGCCAGTTGCGGTACGCCCAGATGTCCGACGATAGCGGTGTCGACCAACAGGAAGATCGGTTCGGCCAACAGCGCGCCCAGCGCCGGCACAGCCAACCGCCCGATCTGATGATTCAGCGACGGCGGGTTGGTCACCGGCTCATGCTGTCAAAGTCCACTCGCTGTCCGTCCGGCGGGCGATCACGAGACGGTCGTGAACCCGGCCCCCCGCAGAGCCGAGACTCACGACCGTCACCCCCGGTGGTCCGACCACCGACGAGTACGAGTGCCGGTCGGCGAGTTCGGATACACCGGCTGACAGCGCCCAAAATCGGCCGGATGGTTGGGGGCGATGGCCGATTGTCATCGCCGCCGGAGTTGGATCAGGGACATGACGCAACCCGGCCGCACCTTCCCCCGCGATTTCCTGTTCGGCTCCGCCACCGCCAGCTATCAGATCGAGGGCGCCACTGCCGAGGACGGTCGGGGTCCGTCGATCTGGGACACCTTCTGCCAGACACCGGGCAAGGTGCTCGATGGGGACACCGGTGACGTCGCCGACGATCACTACCACCGCTGGCCGGACGACATCGCACTGATGCGCGAACTCGGCCTCGGTGCGTACCGCTTCTCGATCGCCTGGCCGCGCATCCAGCCGACCGGACGTGGACCGGTGAACCAGCCAGGCATCGACTTCTATTCGCGGCTGGTGGACGGCCTGCTGGCGAACGGGATCGCACCGGTGGCCACGCTGTACCACTGGGACCTGCCGCAACCGTTGGAGGACGCCGGCGGCTGGCCGGTCCGGGACACCGCGCTGCGGTTCGCCGACTATGCCGAGATCATGGCGACGGCACTTGGCGATCGCATCTCCACCTGGACCACGCTGAACGAACCCTGGTGCACCGCCTACCTGGGGTACGCCTCCGGCGTGCACGCACCGGGGCGCACCGAGCCTGCCGCGGCGATGGCGGCCGTGCACCATCTCAATCTCGGCCACGGGTTGGCCGGCCGGGCCGTTCGCGGCGTCCTCGGTGACGATGCGCCGGCCTCCGTGACCCTCAATCTGCAGGTGGTGCGACCCGACGATCCGGACAGTGCGGCGGACCGGGACGCGGTGCGGCAGATCGACGCGGTGGCCAATCGGGTGTTCCTCGGTCCGATGCTGGACGGGGCGTATCCGGACGATCTGATCGCCGATCTGGCCGATGTCACCGACTTCTCCTTCGTCCAGGACGGCGACACCGAGATCGCGCGCATCCCGCTGTCGGTGCTCGGCGTCAACTACTACTCGACGATGCGGGTCCGGCGGGCGGCCGAACCGCTGCCGGCCGGCGGTGTCCCGAGCGATCTTCCTGGGGCCGACACCGTGCAGGTGCTGCCGCAGCCCGGCCCACACACGGCGATGGGGTGGAACATCGAGCCGGCCGGTCTGTCCGATCTGTTGCTCGGGTTGGCCGACAGCCACCCGGACCAGCCACTGATGGTCACCGAGAACGGCGCCGCCTTCGACGACGAGATGTCGGACGACGGCGCGGTGCACGATCCACTGCGGGTCGACTACCTGCATCGCCATCTGGGCGCGGTGCTGGATGCGATCGACGGTGGCGCCCTAGTGACCGGCTACTTCGTCTGGTCGTTGCTGGACAACTTCGAGTGGTCCTTCGGTTACAGCCGGCGGTTCGGCATCACCTACGTGGATTACCGTACGCAGCAACGCATTCCGAAGGATTCATCGCGGTGGTATGCCGAGCTTATCCGCAGCCGGCAACTGCCGGTCGTCGACTGACCAGGGCGCTCGGGTCCGGGTCAGCGGAGCGGCGTGGTTCCGGCCAGCGCTTGCAGACCCCGGACCAGGCGGCCCTCCGATGCCAGGTCGATCGCCGCCTTCTGCAGCAGCGGGACGAGTTCGGCACTGCGCGATTCGGCCAGTTCACCGGTCGGTCCGGAAATGCTCAGGGCGCCGACGTACTCGCCGTCGATGCCGACCGGAACGGCGAAGCAGCGCAGTCCGATGACGCCTTCTTCGCTGTCGTGGCTCCAGCCCCGGACCCGGATCCGTTTGAGTTCCTGGTCGAGACCGGCCTTGGTGGTGATGGTGTGGGACGTTCATCGTTGGAGTCTGCGACCGGCCAGCGTTGCCTGCCATCGATCAGAGCTGTTCGGCCAGCGCGGTCGCCGGCTGCACCCTGGCCGCCCGGCGAGCCGGCAACACCGATGCCAGTAGCCCGGCGATCAGTGCCAGCGCCAGCACCACGCCGAGCTGGCCCCAGGGGATCGCGATCGACGCGGCCCGATCTGCCTCGCCCACGGCTGCCTTCGCCCCGGCGATGCCGTAACCGATGCCCAGCGCTATGCCGACCACTGCACCGACCGCAGCCAGCAGCAGCGCCTCGACGGCGATCATCCCGCGTAATTGCCTGCGCTGCAGGCCCAATGCCCGCAGCAGCGCCGACTCCCCGGTGCGTTCCAGCACCGACAGCCCCAGCGTGTTGCCGATGCCGACCACGGCGATCAGTACCGCGACTGCGAGCATTCCGGTGGCCAGGATGAGCACGGTGGACAGATCGTCATCGGTGGCCGCCCGCCGCTGGGCGGTGCCGGTCAGCTGGACGTCCCGTTGGCTTGCGGTCGCCTGCTGTAGGTCGGAACTGACCGCGCCGGCGTCGGACGAAGCCGGCAACATCGCACACACCGCAACGGTTCCGGCGTTCGGTGCCATTCGACGCAAGGCGGCAGCGGACACCATCACCGTCGACGAGCCGCCGGTATCGGTGAGGTGGCCGGCAGCCACCGTGAACGGCATCGAGCGACCGCCGACGGTCAGCGTCAACCGACTGCCGACGGCCATCCCGGCGTCGGTCCACCACGCGGAACCAGCACGGTCGAGTCGGTCAGCCCGACGGTGCCGCCCCTAGCGGTGGCCATTGCAGCAGCCGATGGTGCCCGCAGCAGCGTGCTGGTCGTCCCGTCCGGCGACGGCACACTCGGCTTTGCCATCGCGCCGGCTACCGGTGTCGGGGTCAGGCCGGCACTGGCGACGGCATCGATGACGCTGCGCGGCAACGGATCTCCCTGCACGTTGGTCACCGCGACATCGACCGGGAAGCGGTTCACCAGCTGGTCGTTCAACGTCGCCCTGGCCGATGCCGCACCGACCTGCAGGGTGACGATCAAAGCTACCCCGACCAGTAGTGCAGCGCTGGTGCCGGCCGATCGGCCCGGGTTGCGCCGGACATTGCCGGCAGCGATTCGTCCTGGGGTACCGACGGTTCCGGCCAGTGGGGTCAGCACGCCGAGCACCGCCGGCAGTGCCGACCGGGCCAGCATCAACACGCCGACGGCGGACACCGCTCCGCCGGCCAGCGCCATCATCAGTGATCCGTTCCGGGCGCCCATTCCCAGTGCTCCGGCACCGATCACGGTCACCAGCGCGCCCAGAACGGTCCGCAGCCGACCGGCCGCGCGGACCTCCATCTCGTCGATGGCGCCGGACGCCGGGCGCAGTGCCGCCAGCGGCGGAACGCCGGTGGCCTTGGCTGCTGGCCAGGCGGCCGACAACACCGTCAGCAGTACCCCGACCCCGAAGACCAGTGACAGCGTCGGCAGGTTGAACCGCAGACCACCGTGATCCAGATCGGTGACACCGGACGCCACTACGGCGATCCCGATGCCGGTTCCGAGGCCCGCGGCCGATCCGATGACGCCCAGTGCCGCGCCTTCCAGCAGCACCCTCCGGCGCAGTTGCCGGGCACTGGCACCGACGCAACGCAGCAGTGCCAGCTCGCGGCGGCGTTGAGTGAGCAGGATGGTGAAGGTGTTGCCGATCACGATGGCCGACACCACCAGGGCGATCACCGCGAAGGTGAGCAGGACGATGCCGAGCATGTCCTGCCGGCCGCCGAGGGTGGCCGCCCGGACAGCGGTGTCCTCGGCCCCGGTACGCACCTGGGTGTCGCCGCAGAGCACCGCGGACACCCTGTCCCGCAGCACTTCCGGGGTGATACCCGGCTGTGCCACCGCTGCCGTAGTCGGTGATGCCGAGCTTCTGCAACAGAGCCGGGTCGGCGAACATCCCGCCGCTGCCACCGGATGCGGAGTTCGGGGTGTCGGTGATGCCGCTGACGACCACCGCGACCGAGGTGGCCGGTCCGTCGATGCCGGTGTTGCCGCCGGTCAGTTCCACCGCGCTGCCGACCGACAGGTTGTCCTGCTGGGCGGCCGAGCTGTCGATCAAGATCTCGCAGGCGGTCGGCCACCGACCCTCCAGCAGGCCGTACCAGCGCAAGCTCGGATCGGTCGGCACCACCTGCACATTCGCGCTGCCCTTCGACTTCGGCGAGCGGAACTCGAGGTAGCCGGCGAACAGCGGCTCGGCAGGTGGACGCCGGGGACGGCCGCGACCATCCTGGCCCTCTCGGCGGGGCCGTGGTCGGGTGGGATCATCACATTGGCCCGCAGCGACTGGGCGCCGACGTCGACGGCCAAGCTGGCGGAGTAGGTGGCGGTGAAGACCACCGTGGCGGCAGTGAACCCGACGCCGAGCACCACGGCCAGGCAGACCGCGACGAACCGTCGGGGATAGCAGCGCAATTGCGCCAACGCGCGCTTCAGCATCGTCATGCCCCAGCGAACGGATGGCGGCCACTACGTCGTCGGCGCTGGGATCGGCGAGGTCGCCGGCGATCCGGCCATCGGCCAGTAGCACCACCGACCCGCGTAGCTGGCGGCGATCGGATCGTGCGTCACCATCACGATGGTCTGGCCTAGATCCCTGGACCCGGCCCGCAGGAAGGACAGCAACCGCTGCCCACTGCGGGAATCCAACGCACCGGTCGGCTCGTCGGCGAACACCACATCGGGCCGGGTGATCATCGCTCTGGCCACCGCCACCCGCTGCTGCTGGCCGCCGGACAGGGCGGCCGGCCGGTGTCCGAGCCGATCGGTGATCCGTAGCGCGTCGGTCAGCGCCTCGAAGTGCTCCCGGTTGGCGTCCGACCGGCCAGATCCAGGGGGAGCAGGATGTTCTGCTCCGCGGTGAGCGTGGGCAGCAGGTTGAACGACTGGAAGATGAAGCCGGACCGGTCGCGGCGGATCTCGGTCAGCTCCCGGTCTCCGAGTTGCGACGGGTCGGTCCCACCCAGCAGCACCCGGCCGCCGGTGGCGGTGTCCAGGCCGGCCAGGCAGTGCATCAGGGTGGATTTGCCGGAACCGGACGGACCCATCACCGCGGTCAACGATCCCCGCCGCAGAGTCAGATCCGCCCCGTTCAAGGCTCGTACCGCGGTGTCCCCGCGGCCGTAGATCTTCACCAGCCCCTCGGCCCTGACGGCGGTCGGCGTCGTCCCCTCAAGACCAGCGGTATCGGCGGAAGTGTTCGGCGACAACGGGTGTCGCGCATCGGTCGACATGCTCATACGGGTGTCCTCCAGGCGTGAACGGTGCCCGGCGATCACCCTGCTGATCGCGGCCGGGCCACCTGGTATCCAGGCTAGGAATCCGCCGGCGCCGGCGGATCGGAGCGCGGGGACAGTTTGTTCAGCCCGACGGCTGCACCGGTCGACGCAGCGCGGTTCGGTCGGCTCCGACCACGGTCGTAGCCGGCGCCGCCCAGGCTGAGACCAACCCGGTCTCGTAGGCCAGCACCACCAGGCCGACCCGGTCGCGGATCTGCAGCTTGGCGAGCAGGTGCCCGATGTGGGTCTTGACGGTCGCCTCGGCTATGAACAGCTCGTCGGCGATCTCGGCGTTGGACCGGCCCGCTGCGACGTGCAACAACACCTCGCGTTCCCGGGCGGTCAGTACCTCCAACCGGTCGCTGTCGGCGTCGCCGGTCGGCAGTGCATGCACCACGGTGGCGATCAATCGCCGGGTAGCACTCGGCGCGACCACCGCGTCACCGGCAGCCACTGCCCGGATCCCACCGAGCAGCTCGTCCGGGCGGGCATCCTTCAACAGAAACCCACTGGCGCCGCCCCGCAGCGCGGAGAACACATACTCGTCGATGTCGAAAATGGTCAGTACCAACACTTTCGGGTCGACCGGTGTGATCTCCTCCGCCATCGGATCGGTGACCGCAACGGCCGTCGCGCCGTCGATGATCCGGCGAGTCGCCTCGACCCCGTCCATCACCGGCATCCGGATGCCCATCAACACCACATCGGCGACGAACCCGCCGGCCGGCCGATCGGGGTTGGTCGAGGTGGACCGGCCGGGCGCCAGGGCGGCCACTGCCTGGGCGCCGTCCGGTGCTTCGCCGACCACCGTCATGTCGTCCTGTGGGTCGGGATGTACTGATCTCCAAGCCTCCCGACGCGACTCTGGTGAGCACTCCCGGTCCTTGGACGGCGCGATCACCAGCAGCGCGTCCACTTCGCCATTGGGCCGGACGTATTGGCGGACGCTGAGCTGCGACAGCTCAAGCACTTCCTTGTTGCCGGCCCCAGTGTGGCGGAGCACTTCGACCAGCGCCCAGGACCAGAACGTGGTGTCCTCGGCGAAGGTGACGTTGATGATGCGTCCGCTGTCCTCGTCGCGGACTCGGACGTTCACCTGCCGGCATCGTGACCTGCCTGGCGTCAGCGATCGTGAACAACCGCCGGTAGCGGCGCCCGTGAACCACGACCAGCTCGTCCTTCTCAGCTGGGGTCGCGGCTTCGAACAGGCTGGCGAGATGCGCGCATTGCTTGTCAACGGCGTGGACCAAGACCGGCAGCACCTGTTGGAGTTGGCGGGTGCGGTCGTCCATCCTCTCCTTGGTGCGCGGTTCCCCCCTCGGCGGTGATGTGCGTAGCCGTGGCCTGCGCCGCCGCGGAATCGATATCGGCGATAGCGACGCTAGCGCCCTCTCTGGCCGCGAGGATCGAGATCGCTCGACCGATTCCGACCGGCGGATCTACCTGGTCATAGTCCTGTTGGCCGCCGCCGATCACCAGCAGCCGTCGACCGGTCAGCAGACCGCGCCCGGGCGCGGTGTCCAGTGCGGTTGCGGTCAGTGGCGCGGAGTATCGCGATTTCGGTGTCATGACGTCTTCGGCGTCGAAGGGCCGTTGGCGACGTGCTGGTCCAGGTCTTGGGCGGCTGCGATGACCGACATGCCGGCTGCTGTGTCGGGATCCAGATCTACTGCAGCAGCAAGCATGGCGATGCCGAGGTAGTAGCCGACGACCAGCAGCAGTTCGACGACCTGTTGTTCACTGAGACGGTCTCGAAGTGAGCCGAATGTCTTCGCGGTGACCGTGTGGGTGCGGGTTAGCTCGTCGACTGCGCGCAGGACGTTCGCGATGTCGCCGAGTGTCGAGCTGTCGAGGTTTCCGGAGACGACTGCGGATATCTGCGTCGGTGTCGCCCCCACGCCACGCGCGACGGCTTGGTGTTGCACTCGCTCGTAATCACTCGTCGCCGTCGTTGCCAGCTGCAGGATCGCCAGCTCTCGGATGATCGGATCGAGGGAAAGCTGGGACAGCAGTGTTCTACCGAATGCGAGCCATGGACGTCCGGCCGGGTCGGTCACCCAGTCGGCGGCATGCTGTGTCGCCCACGAGCATGGGACCGGCTTGAGCCGTGTTTTGCCACCTTCATGGGACCACCTCGGTTGCCAGTTATGGGACCACCGGCGTGTCGTGCGCCGGAATGGTCGAGGCCTGCCGCAAGCGATCACGTCATGTCAAGTGACGGGGAGGTCGCTGGGGGCGTTCCGGGAGGTACGAGTGAGCGAGATTCGAGAGGTCCTGCGCAGCTGGCTCGGCGGTGAGGGTCTGCGAACGGCGGCCGAGCGGCCCGGTGGACCGCAAGACCGCAGCGAGCAATTCGCTGATCTTGGCGACGCGCAACGCCGAGCGCAGGCTATCGAACTGGACGACCGATGAGACCGATGTGGACAGATCTGTCGAGGCGATCCTGCGCTGCGTCTCAACCGTCGAGGGAGCCCGTCCAGTCGGCAGTCGCCTTGAGGCAGTCCGCGAACCTGTCCGGATGGGCGAGGTGCGGGAAGTGCCCACTATCCGGCCAGATCGACATGGTCGCCTGCGGCAGCGAGTCTGCCAACCACTGCTGGTAGGCCGGTTCGGGTTCGTGGCCGGAGAAGACGTGGTAGGGAACGGAGGCCCCTCGTAGGGCGGAAAGTTCCGCATCGACCAGGCCGGTGAGCTGACCTGCGGGACCATCCAAGATCTCTCGCCAGTACGCGAGCACCAGTTCCTGAGTGGGGCGGCAGGTGGCTCGGAGCAAGTCCTGGGCCGGTGCTGGAAGCAGCTCGAAGTGCATGCTCGCAACGAGCATTTGCCAGATGCCCGGAAATCCTGGCCCGCGAAGCTCAGCGGCCATCGAGGTCAACATCGTTGCGAATGGGGCGACCTGCAGGGGTTGGTCGACGTTGACGACCCCCCGCGTCGGGTAGCGGGCGGCGTAGAACGTGGCCAGTATCCCGGAGTAGGAGTGCCCGACCACCACAGGCGAATGCAGCCCGGCAGCCAGCACTGCCTGGTGCACGGCAACGCCGACCGCCTCCCCGTCGTAGCACCAATTGCCGGTGGACTCGCCGTGGCCCGGCAGGTCCAAGGAGAGGACCCGACGCCCGGGATCGGTGCGACGAAGGTGCTCGAGCATCGGTTGCCACATCGAGCGGTCGAAGGTCAAGCCGTGCAGGAGCAGCAGCGGCGGACGGTGATCGGAACTGCCCTCGTCATCCCCGGCCAAGCCGGCGAAAGTCTGAGTCTGGGTGAGCGGTGTCGGTTCGATCGCAACTGTGTTTTCCATCATGGGCCTCCTCGAGATTTGGCTGTCGTGAGGAGGGCGTAAATCGGGATCGAACGATTCGTACGGCTAAACCGACCAGCGCGACGGACCGCCGGGGGTTGGGTCGTACCGACACATCCGTCCGGTACGCAGTGACCCATCGAGGTGGGCACCGGCGCGCGGAGCCGCAGCGCTGATCCGCTCGATCGTGGCGCGCAGCGTACGGGTGACGTTGACCCGAGCCCGCTCGCCCTCGACGGAGATCGCCCGGCTGCGCCCACCCAAGCCCCTGGCCCGGCGCAATTCATCGAGTACCGCTTGGCGCTCGGCTTCGACCCGGTCAGCCCGCGCGGATTCCCCGGTGCGATCGGCGGCGTCAAGCTCGGCTGCCAGCGCTTCGAGCCGCTGCCGGTATGAGTCGCGTGCGGCAGCGTCCAGCACTGCGGGTTCACGGGGGGCCACCAGCCCGGCGCCGCCGGCCGCCAGGTCGAGGGCCGAGATCTCGCGTCCGGGGGCGGCCAGCAGGGCGCGGAGGGAGTGCAGGCCACGGCTGTCGGGAAGTCTGGCCCGTTCCTCCCCGGCTTCCAGTAGCCAATCCGTGCCGTCGCGGCTCATCGACCACTCGTCCGGCGGCCGCGACATCGACAACAGCAGCACGGACATGCCCAGCTGCTCGGCGATGGTCCTAGCCCGATGCCGGTACGCCTCAGCTCTGTCGGCGTCACCCGGAGCGGACCGGGCGACGAGCGCGTCCGCATATTCGACCAGTCCATGAGCCACCCACGGCAAGGCCCCGAATCGCTGTGCGGTCGCAATCGCCTCGTCGAAGTAGTCCATCGCATCGTCGGGCTTGCCGAGCGCCGCGGCGAGCAGACCCAGGTAATAGGCCACAGATCCGGTGACGGTATTCGCCCCCGCCCAGACAACCAGCCGGCCGCGATAGGGCAGGAGCACTTCATAGAGCTGGGCAGCCGCGATTTCGTTGCCGGTCCCCGCTGCCGCAGCCGCCAGATCGGCGGTCGCACCCAGCCACCTCGGTCCGGATCCGGCAAGCACCCGCGGGAGAACCCGTTGCAGTTCCATGTCTGCTTCAGAAGTCTTCCCGGCCACGGCCAGGAGGCGAGCCGCCATCGCTTCCATGAAGTGGCCCGGCAAACGCCGGGAGAGGGCGCGGAACATCTCGACCGCAGCCGGCCACGACTCCGGGTCCCGCTCGGCGGCGATCATCCCGCGTAGTGCGGCGGTGAGTCGGTCGCCGTCGGGCATGCCCGCTCGTCGGGCCTGGTCGGCCACTTTGTCGGCCACCCGGCTGGCCTCGTCGAAGTTCCCCCGCAGCGACGCGAGCATGCCGTGCCGTGCCAGTGCCATCACCAGTCCCGCACTGTCCCCGGCGGTCTCAGCTGCCCGCTCGTAGGCCCCGAGTGCAGATTCGGCTTCGGCCACGCGACCCAGTTCCATCAGTGCGACGAACCGCCAGAACATGCCGTGCCGTTCTCGGTTGTCATCGCCGACAGTCCGGGCGAGTTCGACTATCTCGGCGGACGCGCTGAGCCGAGCCTCGGCACCGGCCGGGTCCCACAGCGCATGCAGCCGTGCGTCCAACACCTCCGCCAGGATTCCGGGCTCCCCGACCGCACGGGCAAGCTCGAGTGCCTGGTCGACCAGCGCCCGCCGGCGGGGCGCCGCCGATGCGTCGGCCAACATCTCATGCGCGAGCCTTGCCAGTAGCCGGGCCCGGGAGGCGTCATCGGTTGTCCTGCCGGTGGCCGCCTCGATCAGCGCGCACAGCGCGGGGTCGATGGCCAGGAATTCTGACGTCGAAGGTGCGTTCAGCGCGAGATGCACAACCGGATCCACATCCCGCGCGAGTCCGGTCAATTCGGCAGCGAGGGATCGGGCCACCCCGGGCGACCCGCGGGAGGCAAGCCACAACGCATGCCGAGCCTTAGCCGGCACCTCGGCGTACACGCTGGCCAGTTCTGGCTCGCTGAGACCGCCGAGGCGTACTTCTTGTCCCAACCCCAGCGGGCTGCCGGCGGTCACCAATATGGCGGTGGTTCCGCCGACCAATCGGCCGGCCACGACCGCGAGCAGCTCGAGCGCCTGCCGCCCGCCGCGGTCGACGTCGTCGACCACGACCAAACAGTTCGACCGAGACGACAGTTGCTGAGCGGCACGATCCAGATCGAGCGGACTGGCTTTGGCCAACAGGCTGGCGATGACTGAATCCGCAGCGCCCAGGTCGGCCAGGATTTGCGCCCACACCAACCGACCCACCTGCCCAAGGGCGGGAGAGGTGCGTACGACCTCGAAGCCGCGACCGCGGGCCTCGGCGACCGCAGCGTCGGCAAAGGTGCTCTTCCCCGATCCCGCAGCGCCAAGCACGACGAGGAGACCGCCCGAACCGGCGCTCGCCCGATCAAGCAGGCGGGCAAGCTCGTTCAGCTCACGTTCGCGCCCAATCAGGGACATAGTCGAGGTTAGGGCGATCGGAGACAGCTGTGTCAATTCCGCCCAGTCGCAGAAGTCTCTGGCGAACCAGATCCCACCGGGCTCTACGCGGTCGGACCCAACGACCTGGTGTCCAACCCTCTAGTGGGGCTCGCGGCGACAGCCAGGTCCGCGGCCGATGCACGGACCGTTGAGCCAGGGGCCGTCGCGGTCGGATGAGGACCGTGCCGACTGCATAGGCAAGTTCGCAACCACCGTCCATCTCAACAGGTCGCAGTTGGCCGTAGCCGCCCAAGCGACAGATCGGCTACAGCCTTGACCCCGTTGACACCGGTCCCCGTACGGGGCTATGCAGAAGGTCCTTCTGTTAGGTAGAAGCTTGGCCCCGTGCCCTGGCGTCTATCCAGATCGACCACCACCGGTGCCTGGGCGGACGCCGCGTGGACCGGGGACGCCTCACCCGCAGACGCCCACACCTGTTGCCGCACCGCCGATGTGGCTTCGTTGATGACCGCCAGGACCCGGTCGGCGTCGGCGGCCAGAGGGTCGATGGTGCGGACACCGTCGGATCCGAGGCCACCCGCCCGAACACCCCAGGTTCGGCCCTCAACACGGCGATGTCGGCCAAGCAATCCCCACCAGCGCCAGCGCGATCGCCAGGTCCAGCAAAGCCTTCTAGCGGCCACCGACAACGAACCAGTGCCACAGGAACTGCGAGGCGGCTACCACAGAGCTGCCGCAGCTGGCTGAAGCCTCCGACCTACGACGTCGGCGCGCCGTCAAGGCCGGCAGGTGGTCACGGGATGTCGATCGGCTCGCTCTGGCGGTTCGACTCAAGGTCGTCTCGCTGTTGATCCGTCGGCTCGATGCAGGGCCCGCTCACCGACACGAGCACGAACGGCTGGTCGGTGTAGGCCCGCACACGCAGCAGGTGCGGACCCTTGCGCGCGGTGACGGAGGTAGCCGGGTCGGCCGCCACCGGGTCCCGATCGTAGGCCCACCCCAGCGACTCCAGGGCCGACCTGACATCTGGCAGCAGGGTGACTGCGGTGTCAGCAGCGCCGAGGTCGATGCGGCCGCTGCCCTCATATGCCCACGTCACGAGGTCGTCGTCGCACCCCGACCAGGTCCCGTTCGCGAACGTCGCCCGCGGCTTCGCCGAGCCCAATGGTCCGTCGTCGGCGACGAACATCGCGAGCACGTCCTCGGTCGTGCTACGGACCTGTTCACGGCTCTGGACGACCGTGGGGCCGTTGGTGGCACCGGTCGCGGGGTCGTCAGGAACGTCGCTGGCACCAGAGTCGCATCCGGCGACACCGGCGACGACTGCCAACAGCGCGAGGATGGTCAGCAACCTCATCGTCCCTCTGCTTCCACGGCGTCTCGGTCGGGGAGTTCGTCGTCAGGGCTACGGCAAGCGTGCCGACGGCGATGTCGGGCACGCTCGCATTGACGGAGAGCCAGCGTACGTCGGCGCGGACGAACAGGTCGATCGTCCCGCTCGTCGCCGGCGATCACCAGCTCGACCCGCTGGCCGGCCCGGCGGACCTGCTCGACCAGTTCCGGTACGTCGGCGGCCGTCGGCGCCGGCGCGAAGTCGGGATGATCGTCCTCGGCCGCCGCGCCCGAGCGCAGCACGCCGACCAGCCGCCGCATGTCGGCCAGGGCGGTCTCGGCGATGGTGTCCAGGACCTGCGCTGCCACTTCGGGTCTGCTCTTCGCCGCGGCGATCCCGCCGTCGGCCTGGACCACGACCACCGACAGCGAGTGCGCGACGATGTCGTGCAGTTCGCGGGCAATCCTGGTGCGTTCCGCGGCGGCCGTCATCTCGGCCCGTTGATCACGATCGATCGCCAGCAGACGTTCTCGCTCGGCGTTCGCTGCCTCGCTCTCGTTCTGGTGAGTCACCTCCCGACGGCCGATCAGGAAGCAGATGACCACGGTGATGACGGCCACCGCCATCAGCAGTAGCAGGTCGGGATAGCGGGAATAGCCGCCGATGCCGTACCAGCGCCACGGGCCGAGTACGGCGCCGACCAGCCCGGTCCCGAGTGCGGCCCAGCCCCAGCCGCGATCCTTGGCGTAGGCGGTGGTTGCATGCACCACCAGCGGAATCGCCAGGTCGCCGATCATCGGGCTGGTGTTCAACGCCAGTTGCACCAGGGCCAGCACCACGGTGACGCCGAAGACGACCTCCGGATCGCGGCGGCGCCAGTACAGCGGCAACACCATGAACAATGACAGCAGATCGAAGCGGTAGCCGGAGGTGAACAGGGTGAGCAGTATCAGCAAGGTGGGTAGCACCGCATCCCGCGCCCATCGGTTCTGCCGCCAGAACTCGCCGAATCCCATGAGTTTCTCCTATGTCAAGCGGCGGCCGCGGCGCGAGTCGCGGTGGTGGCTTGGTGGTCGGTGGTGAGGTGATGGAAGACGATGCGGGCGAGGCGTCGTTTGAGGCAGCGGAGGGCTTCGCGGTTCGACATTCCGTCGGTCTTCTTCTTGGCGTAGTAGGCCTTGCCGAGGCTGTCGGTGAGTCGGATTTGGGTGACGGCGATGCGGTGCAGCGCGGCGTTCAACTGGCGGTTGCCTGATCTGGTCATCCTGACTCGGCCGGCGGTATTGCCGGACCACACCGGGATCGGTGCGACACCGGTGTGCCGGGCGAACGCTGCTTCGGACTTGAACCGGGTGATCCCGGCTGCTTCCCCGACGAGTTTCGCGGCGGTCAACGCTCCACCGCCGGGCATCGCGATCAGGGTGGGTGCGAGCTGCCTGGCCAGTCGGGTGATGCGCTGTTCCAGTTCCTTGGCCCGGCGGGTCAACTCGACGATGTCGGCCAGTTCGTCCATCGCCAGTTCGGCGACGATCCCGGTCTGGGTGACCAGCCAGTCCCGCAACAGGTTCTGGTGTTTCGCCAGGTCCATCGACCGCGGCTTCGGTGCGTGAGCGGGGTCGAGCTCATGGACCCGCCACAACAAGCTGTTGATGGTGCCGGTCCTGGTGGATACCAACGTTTCCCGCCGATCGACCAACAGTTTCAACTCCCGCGAGGTCTCATCGTGGGAGGCGACGGGCAGGGATGGTTCTCGCAGGAACGCCCGCGCCACCGCCAACGCGTCGATCGGGTCGGACTTGCCGTGGGTCCGGGCCGAGGACCGCACCTGCGCCATCATCTTCGGCGGTACCCGCACCACCGGCTGCCCGCCGGTGAGCAGGTCCCGTTCCAGCCGGGCCGATAGATGCCGGCAGTCCTCGATCGCCCAGGTCAACTCGTTCCCGAACTTTTCCCGAGCCCACGCCAGCGCCTTGCGATGGCCCGGTGTGGTCGCCGGCACGGTCAGCAGGCCGAGCTGTTTGCCGACCTGATCGACCGCAACGAATGTGTGGGTCCGCTTGTGGACATCGGCTCCAACAACAACCATGGTGGTTGCCTCCTTCACTGGTCAGTGACTGGACGGTTGGGCCGGTCGGCGGACACATCTCAGTGGGGGCGAAGCCACGCTCCTATCAAGTCACGCCGGCCGGTCCGTCACACCCGGTGTCGGCAAAACCCATGAACACCAGCCCGAAAGCGGCACACACGCTAAGAGCCAGACACCAGGTGATCAGGACCCAACCACCGCGAAGCGGCACTGTCACCCTGACACTGACACCACGCTAGGCGGAGCCACCCGGCCGGCCATCAACCCACGGTCGGATATTCCCCCGTGGACTCTGCCGCCGCGGGCCCGGAAGTGGCAGGCTTCTCGGATGGCAGACACCGAGGTCGTCCTGTTGATCGGTACCCGCAAGGGGTTGTTCATCGCTCGCTCGTCCGGCGGCCGCAGTCAGTGGCAGGTCGATCCGCCGCAACTGCGGATGGAGGAGACCACCGCGGTGGGGGTGGATCCGCGCCCGACCGCCGGTGGTGCGCCGCCACGGCTGTTCGCCGGGTCGTCCAGTTGGGTCTACGGGACCAGGGTGCTGCACTCCGACGACCTCGGACAGAGCTGGGCAGCCGTCCCGGACGACGCGATCCGGTTCCCGGAACGGACCGGTGCAGCGTTGGCCAAGGTCTGGCAGATCACTCCGGGTATCGCCGACGGCGAAGTGTGGGCCGGAACCGAGCCGTCTGCGGTGTTCCGGTCCACCGATGGCGGGATGACGTTCGAGATGAACGACGGGTTGTGGGATCACCCGCATCGGCCGGACTGGGCTCCGGGTGGTGGTGGTCAGGCGGTGCACACCATTCTGCCGCACCCGTCCGACGCCGGCGATGTGCTGGTGGCGATGTCCACCGGCGGGGTCTATCGGACCACCGACGGTGGCAGCAGCTGGTCGCCGTACTCGCAGGGGATCCGGGCCGAATTCATGCCGGAAGGCCAGCAGTACCCGGAATACGGCCAGTGCGTGCACAAGGTGGCCCGGCATCCGGAGTTTCCGGATGAGCTGTACGCGCAGAATCACGGTGGAGTGTTCCGCAGCCGGGACGGCGGCCGGAGCTGGGACTCGATCGAGGACGGGCTGCCTGCGGTGTTTGGGTTCCCGGTACTGACCGATCCGCGGAAACCCGGTCGGGTCTTCGTGTTTCCACTGGTCGCCGACGTCGACCGGTTCCCGCCGGACGGCGAACTGGCCGTCTGGCGATCCGATGACGGCGGCGATCATTGGGAACGACGGTCGGTCGGTCTGCCGGCCGACGCCTGGACCGCGGTGATGCGGGACGCCGCCTGTGTCGACGCCGGCGAGCCGACCGGGGTGTATCTGGGTACCAGATCCGGATCGGTGTTCGGCTCCGCCGATTCCGGCGACTCGTTCTCGCTGGTCGCCCAGAACCTGCCGGACGTGTTGTCGTTGCGGGCCGCCACCATCGGCTGACGCGCGCGTTGTTGTCCCGTCCTGGCCGGCGACGATCTGAAGCCAGGTCCGGATCCCGCCGGGCTCTGTCGGTGGCCGGTCCTAGGCTTGGTGGATGAGCGTCAGCCGTACTGGCGAATCAGCCGCCGCCGAATACGCTGCCGCCAAGTCTGTCGGTGCGCGGCGGACCACGCTGCTGCCGTTGGCCGCGGTCGCCGTCACCCTGCTGTTGTGGGCGTCGGCCTTCGTGGCAATCCGCCACCTGCACTCGGTGCCGCCGGGTGCGATGGCCCTGGGTCGGTTGCTCATCGGCAGCCTGATCCTGGGACTGTTCCTGCTGCGCAAGCACTCTCGGCGCCGGCCGGATCGTCCGGGGGTGGCCGCGCCACGTGGTCGGGACTGGTTGCCGATCATCACCATGGGAGTGCTCTGGTTCGGCGTCTACATGGTGTCGTTGAACGCCGCGGAACAACGGATCGACGCCGGCACCGCCAGCATGCTGGTGCAAATCTCACCGATCGTCATCGCGGTGCTGGCGGTGTTGTTCCTGCACGAGCGCCCGAGCCGATACCTGCTGATCGGGCTGCTGGTGGCTTTCGCCGGTGTGGTGTTGATCGGACTGCAGACTTCGTCGTCCGCCGCCGACAGCGGCCCGGGCGATCTGCTCGGAGTACTGCTGGCGGTGCTGGCCGCGGTCAGCTACTCGATCAGCGTGATCGCCCAGAAGTCGGTGCTGGCCAGGGTTCCAGTGCTCGAAGTCACTTTCTTCGGCTGCCTGATCGGCACGGTGGCCTGCCTGCCGTTCGCCGGTCAGCTGTGGGACGTGGTGCGCAGCGGTCCCGCCGACAGCCTGTGGTGGATCGGCTACCTCGGAGTGTTCCCGACCGCAATCGCCTTCAGTACCTGGGCCTATGCCCTGCACGCGATGACGGCGTCGTCGTTGGGCGTCACCACCTACCTGGTGCCGCCGATCACCGTACTGCTGGGCTGGCTGTTCCTGCGCGAGGTACCGCCGTGGCTGGCGGTGGTCGGCGGCCTGTTGTCGCTGCTCGGCGTGATGATTGCCCGGCGGCGACCGCGGACTGCTCGCCGGAGCTGATCAGCGCACCAGGGTGCGCAGGTAGGCCTGATGTGCGGTGGACAGGATCTCCGGCCAGCTGCCCAGCAACGCGCCATTGCCGGGAACCGCCGTGACTGTCCAGCCGGGTCGCTGCTCGGCGATCGCCCGCACCGTCGACACCGGGGTGAGCGACTCCTCCCGGCCGTGCCAGCAGTGCACCGGTACCTCGCTCGACCAGTGCCGGACCCAGGTCGGCTGTTCCTGATGTTCGGGATGGATCCATTCGTCCGAAGTCTGGGTCAGGTCTGCGGCGACGGCGGTCCGGAAGTCGACGTCGTGCCAGCGCTGACCGAGCGCTGCCGCGGCGGCCGGCTCCATTCGCCGGACGGCCTTGTCCCAGACCTGCTCGTCGGTCAGATTGCCGTTGCCGGCCGCCCGGGCCCAGGCGTCCAACGGGCCCGACCACGGCACTGGGCGGCGGGCAAAGGGGTTGCGCCGCCATCTGGTTTCCGGCAGATCGACGACGCTGCGCACCGACACCGCCATCACCGCGGCCACCAGGTCGGGGGAGCGGTCGGCAAGCGCCAGTGCCGCGTCGGCGCCGTAGCCGATGCCGATCAGCACCACCCGGCCGACGGCCAACGTCTGCACCATCCGGACCAGATCCTCGGCCGCGTCCTCCACCCCGCCGAATCCCACCGGATCCGAGGCGCCGGTACCTGGTCGGTCGATGGCGATCAGCCGGACGCCGTCCGTCAGCGCCGAGTCGTGCAGCAGCCATTCGGGAGCCAACCGGGAGGACCGCATGTCGGGGATCAGCACGCACGGCACGCCCCGCGGGTTGCCGTACTCGCGCCAGGCCAGCGTCCGGCCGTCGGGCAGCCTGGTTCCGGAGTATCCCGGGTCGGCGGCGGCCACCGAGATCAGTGGTTCCTCGTCGTCGTAGAAACCAGCCCCGTGTGTGGTACTCACTGCAAGCGACATGACACCCTCGTAGACCGGAACTCATCGAATGCGGCGCGCCGTGGACCAGTTGCCCCCGACATCGGTCCTTCGTAGGTATAGAGCGCATCGGATCGGTTCGATGACGCCGGTTTATCGATCTGTGATCTCCGGTCGGAGGGAATGCGGCGCGCGGCTCCCTTCGCTGCGACGAAGAGTAATCAGTGCACGCTCAATCGAGTGATGGTGCTCGGTTATTTGCTAGTAGACGGCCAAGCGAGCTCTGGAGGATCCCCTCGGGACGACCATCCGGGCGAAATATCCCCGAACCGGGTGAACTTGAGGGTGAATCTCGAATCCGCTTCCGGTCGTCGACGAATCGTTGGCCGACCGTGTCCTGTTCGTTGCCGACGTTCATCAATCGGCGGCGTTGCGCCGATCACGCCACTGCAGCCAGCCGGGCACCGCCGAGAGGTCGTAGTCCGGTCCTCCGACGCCGATGGTGAACAGCGTGAAGCCGGCAGCGACGAACGCGTCGGCCTGCTCCGGGGAGGCCTTGCCCAGCTCGGTGGACCGTTCGATCTCGGCCGGATCCCGGCCGACGACCGTGCAGTGCTCGGCGAGCACCTCCGCCTTGTGTTGCAGGGTCTCCAGGTCGCCGAAGGCGTGCCAGATGTCGGCGTGCTCGGCGACCATCCGCAGCGTCTTGCGTTCGCCGCCGCCGCCGATCATCACCGGGATGTCCCGCAGCGGCGCAGGGTTCAGTTTCGTCAGCCGGTCGGCGATCCGCGGCAGGTACTCACTCAGCAACTTCAGCCGGGAGCCGGCGGTGCCGAACTCGTAGCCGTATTCGTCGTAGTCCTTCTCGAACCAGCCGGCGCCGATGCCGAGGATCAGTCGGCCGCCGGAGATGTGATCGACGGTGCGGGCCATATCGGCCAGCAGGTCGGGATTGCGATAGCCGCCGCCGCTTACCAGGGCGCCGAGCTCGACCCGCTCGGTCTGTTCGGCCCAGGCGGCCAGCAAGGTCCAGCACTCGAAGTGCAGGCCTTCCGGTTCGCCATAGAGCGGATAGAAGTGATCCCAGTTGGTGACCAGGTCGACCCCCAGCTCCTCGCAACGCATCACCGCGTCCCGGATGGCCGGGTACTCGGCGTGCTGCTGCTGCAACTGGACGGCGACGCGGACTGGACGGCTCATCGAAGCGCTCCTTGATCGCGGACGTCTGTCCATCTTCGACGACGCGGTTTCCCGGCCCGACAGCGGTCCGGCAGAAGGAGTGTCCGGAGCGGTTGTCGACCGGCTTCGCTAGCCGACGCCGCGGCCGGCGGCTCGGCCGGCGGTCCGACCGGAGAACAGGCAGCCGCCGAGGAAGGTGCCCTCCAATGCCCGGTAGCCGTGCATACCACCACCGCCGAAGCCGGCCGCTTCGCCGACGGCGAACAGTCCGTCCATGGTGCGGCCATCGGCGGTCAACACCTGACCGTCGAGGTTGGTCTCCAAGCCGCCCAACGACTTCCGGGTCAGGATGTGCAGTCGGACGGCGATCAGTGGGCCGTGCGCGGGGTCGAGGATCTCGCAGTCGTCGGCGAGCCGCATCCGCCGATCGCCGAAAAATCGTCTGGCGGCGGCCACCGCCGCCAACTGGGGGTCCTTGCCGAGACCGGACCGGACCTGCAGATCCCGCTGCCGGATGGTGGTGTGCAGCGAGTCGGGATCGATCAGGTCGACGCCGGCAAGTTCGTTCATCTTCCGCACCAGCTCCGGCACGGTGTCTGCCTGCAGGAAGTCGACCCCGGAATCCAGGAACGCCTGCACCGCCGGGGTGGGGCTGGAGCCGAGCCTAGCCCTGGCCACCTGCAACACCGACCTGCTGGTCAGATCGGGGTTCTGTTCCGAGCCGGACAGTGCGAACTCCGGCCCGATGATGCTGCGGTTCAACAGGAACCAGCTGTGGTCGTAACCGGAGGCGGTGATGTGCCGGAGCGCACCGAGCGCATCGAAACCGGGAAACAACGGGGTGGGCAACCGTCGGCCCGTTGCGTCCAACCAGAGTGAGGACGGCCCCGGCAGGATCCGGATGCCGTGCCGAGTCCAGACCGGTGAGTGATTGATGATGCCCTCCGGGTAGTGCCACATCCGATCGCCGTTGATCAGTCGGCCGCCGGCGGTCTCGGTGATGCCCAACATCAGACCGTCGATGGAATCCGGCACCCCGGTGATCATCCGGCCGGGTGGGTCACCGAAACCGGTCGGCCATTGGGCGCGGACCAGGTCGTGGTTCCCGCCGATCCCGCCGGACGCCACAATGGTCGCGTCGGCCCGGATGACGAACTCGCCCACCGCCTCCCGACTCGACGGCACGCCGCGCTCGACGTCAGACACTGCGAGGATCTCGCCGGTTGCCCCCGTCACCGCCAGGGCGTCGGTGGTCAGGGCGGTGACCCGATGCCGGAACCGCACCGCGATCCGGCCGTCCGCGACGTGATCGTTGACCCGGCGGACGAACGGCGTCACCGTGCCGGGACCGGTTCCCCAGGTGACGTGGAACCGGGGGACCGAGTTGCCGTGGCGGGTGCCGTCCGCGCCCGCCTGGTAGCCGCCGCGTTCGGCCCATTGCACCACCGGAAACAGTGCTACTCCTTGCTGTTTGAGCCAGGAGCGCATCTCGCCGGCGGCGAAATCCACAAACGCCCGGGCCCACTGCTCGGGCCAGTGGTCCTCCGGCCGGTCGAAGCCGGCGGAATCCAGCCAGTCGGACAAAGCCAGCTCGGCGGAGTCCTTGATACCCATCCGGCGCTGCTCGGGCGAATCCACCAGGAACAGCCCGCCGAAGGACCAGTACGCCTGCCCGCCGAGCGAGGCGCCGGGTTCCTGGTCGACGATGGTGACCCGCTTGCCGGCGTCGGCCGCCTCGGCGGCAGCGACCAGGCCGGACAATCCGGCGCCGATCACCAATACGTCGGTGTCGATCGTGGTGCCGCGCTCGGTCATCGGTCTCCTCGGTGCGGTGTTGCTGCGGTGCGGTGGGGTGTGTCCATTAGACCGGTCGACCGGTCGTCATCGGTAGGGCGAGCGGCCTGAGTACCGGCGGGTCCGCGATCTGAGTACCGCTCCGGCCCGCCGTAACCTGAACTCGTGCATCGGACGGACGTCCTGGTGATCGGGGCAGGGCAGGCCGGGTTGTCCGCTGCCCACCATCTGGCCCGCACCAGCACCGATCACATCGTGCTGGACGCGGAGAGTGGACCGGGCGGGGCCTGGCGTCATCGATGGGAGTCGCTGACGATGGCAGGCGTCAACGGGATCAGGGAACTGCCCGGCTCCGTCGTTCCCGAGGTAGCAGACAGCACGCCGGCCAGGGTGGCGATCCCGGACTACTTCGCCGACGACGAACGGCAGTTCGCGCTGCCGATCCATCGACCGTCGGTGGTCAGCCGGGTGAGCAGCGACGGCAGCCGGCTGTGCGCCGTCACCAGCGTCGGGGACGAGTACTCCGCCCGGGCGGTGATCAATGCAACCGGGACCTGAAGCAAGCCGTTCTGGCCGAGCTAACCGGGTCGCCGGCTGTTCGTCGGCACCCAGTGGCACACCCATGACTACCCCGGGCGGCAGGCGTTCGCCGATCGGCGGGTGGTGGTGATCGGCGGCGGTATCTCCGCGGTGCAACTGCTGATGGAGTTCGCGCCGATGGTCGCCGATCATCGGTGGGTCACCCGACGGCCGCCGGTCTGGGTGGACCGCGAGTTCACCACCGAACTCGGTCGATCGGCGGTGGCAATGGTGGAGGAGCGGGTGCGCCGCGGGCTGCCGCCCAGGTCGGTGGTGTCGGTGACCGGGCTGCCGTTGACACCGGCGATCCGGGACGCTCGGGAATCCGGCGTGCTGCGCCGCTCGCCGATGTTCAGCTCGATCGATGCCGATGGTGTCCGATGGTCGGACAGAAGCCGGTTCGATGCGGACATCTTGTTCTGGTGCACCGGATTTCGGGCGGCACTGGACCATCTGGCGCCGCTGGGCCTACGGACACACGGCGGTGGCATCGCGATGGACGGTACACGCACCGTTGCCGATCCGCGGGTACACCTAATCGGCTACGGCCCCAGTGCATCGACCGTCGGTGCCAATCGGGCCGGTCGGGTGGCGGTGCGGGAGATCCGCGGGATGCTCGGGCTGGCCGATGGGCCCGGTCGATCGGCCGGCCGGCACGCCACCGTCGAGTGAGACGCACCGAGGGCGCCGCTCGTACTGAGCGACGCCCTCGGTGGGATGTGTGAGTCGGTCAGACCGGGTTCACAGCGGTGGCCTGCGGCCCCTTGTTGCCCTGTGTCACTTCGAACTCCACGCGCTGGTTTTCTTCCAGCGAGCGGTATCCGGAGGACTGGATTTCCGAGTAATGGACGAAAACGTCCGGGCCGTTGTCATCGGGAGTGATGAAACCATAGCCCTTCTCGGCGTTGAACCATTTGACGGTTCCCTGTGCCATGCAACTTCTCCTGGTGCGTGCGATGAGGCAGGCCCTGCCTGTGCTGAACCCGGGTCCGCCAACCTCAAACGACTTCTCAGGGAACCGAGACCCGCTGGACATCGACGCTCCCCTCGTCACCGAGAGGATTGACCAGTGAGATTGTTGCACGGATCACGCTCCGGACGCTAACCCGATCCCGGAATTCCGGTCGGCCGCTGCCGGGACCATCAGAAATCGGACGCCCGCCGCTGGCTAACCTGGGGTGTGGCCGAGCATGCCGTGACGACGGTGGAAGCGTTGACCGAGCTGTATCCGACCCCGGTGGCCAGGGCCTGGGGGAAGGAAAGCGAGGTCGTCACCCCGCTGTATGCGGAACTGATCGCGGCCGCCCCGTACTGCGTGCTGGCCACCCACGGCCCGGACGGGATCGACTGCTCGCCGCGCGGCGATGCCCGCGGCTTCATCGAGGTGGCGGATTCCCGCACCTTGCTGATTCCCGATCGGCGCGGCAACAACAGGCTGGACAGCCTGAAGAACCTGTTGCGCTGCAACGAGATCGGCCTGATTTCCTGGTCCCGGGAATGGGCGAGGCGGTCCGGGTGCGCGGTACCGCGACAATCTCCACCGACCCGGAACTGCTGCATCGCTTCGAGGTGAAGGGCAGCCGGCCGGCCACCGTGCTGGTGGTGACGGTGAGCCGGATCTACTTCCAGTGCCAACGAGCCACCCTGCGGGCCAAGTTGTGGGATCCGGCCGCCCGGGTCGACCGGAAGTCGCTGCCGTCCACCGGCTGTCTGCAGGTCGAGGCCGGGGTGATGACCGAGACGGTCGCCGCCGGTTATGACGCCGAGCTGTCCGAGTACGCCGCCGCCACCCTCTACGCCGGCCCGACCAGACCCTGACGTTCCCGGCGCGGATCAACTTCCGCAGCACTTGGGAAGGTGGCCGAACTGTCAGAGCCGGCCGGCGTCCAGGATGCGGCGGAGGAACCGCTGGGTGCGGAGATCGATCGGGTCCCCGAGTACCTGGGCCGGTGGACCGGATTCGGCCACTCCGCCGTCGGCCAGGAACACCACCTGATCGGCCACCTGGCGGGCAAAGGCCATCTCGTGGGTGGCGACCAGCATCGTCATCCCGTCCTGCTTGAGTTCGGCGAGCAGCGCCAGCACCTCCCCCACCAGTTCCGGGTCAAGGGCCGACGTCACCTCGTCGAACAACATCAGCACCGGTGTGTTCACCAAAGCCCGCGCGATCGCGACCCGTTGTTGCTGCCCACCGGACAGCTCATCCGGTCGGGACCGTGCCTTGTCGGCCAATCCGACCCGGTCCAGCATCGCCATGGCGTCGGACTCGGCCCGACCGCGCGGCACCCCGTGCACCCGGCGGGGGGCCAACGTGATGTTGTCCAGCACCGTCATATGCGGGAACAAGTTGAACGACTGGAACACGATCCCGACCCGGCTCCGGACGGCATCGGAGTTCACCCGGGGATCGGTGATGTCCTCGCCCTGCAACAGGATGGTGCCGTCATCCACCTGCTCCAGCAGGTTGAGGCAGCGCAGCAGCGTCGACTTCCCGGAGCCGGAAGCGCCGATCAACGCCAGACACTGGTGCTGCGCCACCGACAGCGTCAGATCGTCCAGGATGACCTGCTGACCGTAGGCCTTGCGCAGCCCGGAGATCTCCAGCAGCGCAGGGGTGGGTGGTGGATCCGGCGGTGGGGTGGGTGGTGGATCAAGGGTGGCCGTCATACCGTGCCGCCGGAGCCGGTCCAACCCTGCCGCCGGGACACCCAATCGGTGAGCCGGGTGAGCGGGATGGTGATCAGCACGAACAGCACGCCGGCCACCACGTACGGGGTGTAGTTGAAACTCTGCGCCGTCTCGATCTTGGCGTTGAGCACCGCGTCGTAGGCCACCCCGAGGATCGAGATCAGGCCGGTGTCCTTGGTCAGTGCGACCAGATCGTTGAGCAGTGGCGGCATCACCCGGCGCACCGCCTGCGGTACCACCACGAACTGCATCGTCTTGGCATGGTTCAGTCCCAGCGAACGAGCGGCAGCGCGTTGCGAAGGATGCACCGACTCGATGCCGGCCCGCAGCACCTCCGAGACGTAGGCGCCGTAGGTGACGATCAGCGCGAAGCAGCCCCAGAACAGCGCCGACGTCGGCAGCCAGTCCAGCCGCAGCGACGGGATACCGAAGCCGAGCAACAACAGTGTCAGGATCAACGGCAGACCGCGGAACAGGTCGGTATAGGCGATGGCCAAGGCGCGCAACGGAAACCAGACCGGCCCCCGCAGTGTGCGCAGCAGCGCGACGACCATCGCCACGATCAGGATGCCGATCTCGCAGATCACCATCAGCCGGACGTTCAGCCACAGGCCCTCGGCGATCTTCGGCAACACCTGCCAGCCGTACTGCAGATCAAGGAAGGTGGACCGGAACCGCGGCCAGCCGGGAGTGTTGATCACCAGCAGCACCGCCGCCGCCAGCACCACCACTGTCGAAATACCGGCGATCAGGATCGACCGGCGAGTCCGGGATCGACGGAAGGCGTTGCGCTGCAACTGGATCGTCGACGGCGCCCAGTGCTGTTCGGTGGTCTGCCGACCCGCTGCCGGTCGATCGGCATCGGGTGAAGTCTCGGGTGGCACCCCGAGTCCCGGCGCTACTTCAGCGACGGAGCGGCGCCCTTGCCGCCCAGCCACTGGTTGGCGAGCTTCTTCAGGGTTCCGTTGGCCCGCAAGGCATCCACCGCCTTGCTCGCGCAGCTGGTGACCGGCGAGCCCTTGGCCAGCAGCAGACCGAACTGTTCCTGGGTGCTGGCCGTTCCCGGCAGTTGGCCAACCATCATGCCGTCTTTCACCTGGGCGCCGACCATGTAGAAACCGGTCGGCAGATCGACCACCAGGCCGTCGATCTGGCCGTTCTGCAGCGCCTGGGCCGCGAGGGCGTTGTCGTCGAAGATGTTCGGCCGCTCGGCCGGCTGGATCACCGTGTTGACGGCGTTCAGGCTTGTGGTGCCGTTCATCGCGCCGAGCTTGGCGGTCTTCAGCGCGGCCACCGTTGTCGCGCCCTCGAGCTTCGAGCCCTTGACGGTGATCACCGCCTGGGTGACGTCGTAGTAGCCCGACGAGAAGTCCACCACCCTCTTCCGGTCCTCGGTGATCGAGTACTGGTTCAGGTCGAAGTCCCAGCCGTCCTGCTTGGCGATCGCCTCGTCGAAACCGACCCGCTTCCAGCTCACCTGATCCTTGGTGTACCCGAGCTGGGCAGCAACCGCGTAGGCGACGGCCGACTCGTAGCCCTTGCCGTTCGTCGGCTCGTTGTCCACCATCCACGGCTCGAACGCCGGTTCCGAGGTGGCGACGGTCAGCACGTTCGGAGTGGTCGTCTTCAGTTGGCCGGGGACGCACTCGCCGCCCACCGCTGCGCCGCCGCCGGCGGATCCGGTCGATGACGAACCGCTGCCGCTGGGCGCCGAAGAGTCCGGTGCCGATCCGGCCGATGAGCCGGTCGCCGACGAATCGGTCGCCGACGAATCGGTCGCCGACGAATCGGTCGCCGACCCGTCCGATGCTGACGAGTCCGATGCCGACAAGTTCGATGCCGACGAATCCGCCGAGTTGCTGCCCGCGGACGGCGCCACCGACACCCCGGCTGTGCTCGACGGGGTGGCGGCCGTGTCGGACCCGCAGGCCGCTGCGGCGAGAACCGCCAGGCCGGCGGTGACGGCCAGCAGGCCCCGCGCCAGGGTGGGTCGCACCGGTGGGTATCCGGCCGGGCGGGAACGAACAGTCCAACGCAATGCCATGGCGACTCCCGGGATCGGGTGCGGGAAACAACCGTCGGAATGAGCATACGGAGCCGCGGAACCGACCACGCGCGGCCGGGTCTGGCCTCAGCGGCCGATGATCGGTCCGTCGTTCTTGCCTGCTGATTCAGCAGTTCACCGAGCGGACTGTGCCACCATCACAGACGTGAGCGATCATCAGCAGCGAAGAGTCACCCACCCCGATGCGCCGGTGGGCGCATGAGCCGCGAGCTGATCCCCGGCAATCCTGGCCCAGACCCGTTGGCGTGGCCGAACCCCGGACCAGGACCGGCCAGCCCGGACAGTCCGACGGATGTCGATCGGCCGATCGCCGCACCGGTGGCCGGATCGGCCAAGGCACCGGTGCCCGGACCGGGGCCGGCACCCGATCCGATCCAGGGCGACGCGCCGGACAGACCGTCCCGGCACGATCAGCCGCGTGAGGTCCAGCAGCGGGAGATGGACCGCAGCCGTGCAGACACCGAGACCGCCGCCAAACGGGCTGGCCTGCGTGACACGCTGAGCCTGCTGGTCACCAGGGTGACGGCCGCCGAGCGATCGATGCGGGCCGCCGAGGAGTCGGCGACGGCCGCCAGCAGGCAGGCGATGATGGCCGAGGAACGCGCCGAGGAGCGGGTCTTCTCCCCGTTCAAGGCCGGCTTCTTCGGCGGCGTCGGACTGTTGCTGGCCTACATGGCGTACCTGTCGCTGGACACCATCCGCTCCACCCTGATCGTGATCGCGGTGGCCGCGTTACTGGCCATCGGTCTGGATCCGGCGGTGCGCTGGTTCGAACGTCGCAGCCTGCGCCGTGGCTCGGCGGTGGCGGTGGTGTTCTTGGTGTTGTTGCTGGTGATCGCCGGTGCGGTGTACGCGATCATCCCGCCGGTCGTCACCCAGTTGGCGGCCTTCATCACCCAGCTACCGGACCTGCTGAACAATCTGCAACAGAACCCGACGATCAAGGATCTGGACGCGAAATTCGGTCTGATCAAACAGATCCAGGGCTCCGACTTCGTCAAGAACATCGGCTCGGGGGCGGCCTCCGGAATCATCACCGGTGCCGCCACCGTCGCCGGGGTCATCTTCGACCTGTTCGTGGTGCTCATCCTGACGCTGTACTTCCTGGCCGGCTTCCCGAAGATCAAGGCGTCGGCCTACCGGCTGGCACCCGCGTCGTCCCGGCTGCGGGCCAGCGATCTCGGCGACAAGATCCTCAAGCAGATGGGCGGCTACCTGTCCGGTGCGACGATCATCGCGGTGCAGGCCGGCCTGGTCGCCGGGGTGTACGCCACCATCGTCGGCTTGCCCTATCCGTGGGCGATCGCCTTGGGTGCGGCGCTGCTGGACTTCGTCCCGGTGGTCGGCCCCATCACGGTCGGGCTGTCGATCACCCTGCTCGGCTTCACCAACTCGCTGACCATCGGCATCATCTCCGGCGCGTTCTACCTGTGCCAACACCTGTTCGAGGCGTATTGGCTGTACCCCAGGGTGATGCGCCGGACCGTGCACATCTCCTCCGGCGCAGTGATCGTCGCCATCCTCGTCGGTGGCGCGCTGCTCGGGGTGACGGGTGCGCTGCTCGCGGTGCCGGTGGCGGCCGCGGTGCAACTGATCGTCCGCGAGGTCGTCATGCCGGTCCAGGAGCGTCGCTGACGATGGGTTTGCCGGGCCTGGCGGTGGTGACCGGCGCCAACACCGGGCTCGGTCTGGCATCGACCACCGCCCTGGCGGCTGCCGGCTGGGCCGTTACGCTGGCCGTGCGGAGCGTCGAAAAAGGTGACCTCGCAACGACTCTGGTTCGGGCGACGGTGCCGGACGCCCGGCTGGAGGTCCGCCGGCTCGACCTAGCCGACCTGACCTCCGTCCGGGAATTCGCTGCCGGTTGGGATGCTCCGCTGTCGTTGCTGATGAACAACGCCGGGATGATGCTGGTGCCGCAGCGGACCGTTACCGGCGAGGGACTCGAGGAACACATGGGGGTGAACCACCTCGGCCACTACTTGTTGACGGCGCTGCTGTTACCGCAGCTGGCGCGGGCGCAGGGACGGGTGGTGTCGCTGTCCTCGATCGCTCACCGATCCGTCGATCGACTGGACCGGGGGCTCGGGTTGACCGGTGCATACACCCCGATGGGCGCCTATGGACAATCGAAACTGGCGACGCTGATGTTCGCGATCGAGTTGGACCGGCGGTTGCGGCAGGCCGCCATCGGAGTGAAAGCTGTTGCGGCGCACCCTGGTTGGTCCGCCACGGACCCACGGGCACCCGGTGACCGGGGCGATGATCCGAGTCCGACGGTGTGGCTGTCCCGCAAGATCAGCCAGCTGCTGGGTTCCTCGGCTGCCGACGGCGCCCGGCCCCAGGTATACGCCGGAACCGCACCGGAGTTGCCTGGCGGCAGCTACTGCGGACCGCGGTGGATGATCTACGGCCGACCCCACCTGGCGGCTCCGTCGAAGGCCGCGCGCAATGTCGACGACGCACGCTGGCTGTTCGACGCCTCCGCCGACCTCACCGGCGCACCGCTGCTGAGCTGACCGGTTGACCGGGCAGCCCGGTCAGCTGAGGGGCTGATCGTCCACCGGATTGTCGTGCTCGACCTCGATCTCCTCGCGTCCGATCTCGGCGGTCACGTCATGATGTTCGGTAAGAGTGCTCCGGCTCAAGCCGATCCGTTCCTTGGCGACCACTCGCTTGGAGACGATCGGCCGCTCGGCGTACAGGATCACCTCGAACTCGTCGTCAGCGAGTTCGTGGCCCTCGCTCTCCAGATGGATCGGGTCGCCCTCGCCGATCTCCTCTCGGATGACTTCGATCTCTTCCCGATCCAGCGGGATGGTGACGGTCCGCTGTTCCCGGACCACATGTTTGCGGATCATCATCCTGCCGGCGGCCACCCGTTCCTTGGTGACGTGCAGTTCCTCTTCCCGGCGGACCACCGACTGCGGGACGTCGCCGGCGGCGGCATCCTCGGTCGGTGTGCCGGCGGCTGCCTCCTCGCCGGCGGCTGCTTCCTCGCTGTCGGCTGTCGGCTCGGTGGGCCGACTGAACGGCGCCGGCGGGGCGACCGGCGCTGCGGGCGCAGGTTCCTGCCCAGCTGCCTCGCCGGGCCGCTGATCGTCGGTGCCCGAGTGGTCGGCGACGTCGCTGTCGCCGTGGGTCAGCGAGTCGGTGCTGGTTCCGACTGAATCATCGGCCCGTTCGGCGGTGTCGGAGCGGGCAGGGTCGGCCTCCGTGCTGCGAGTGTCGCTGCCGGACTGCTCGTCGGCCCTGCCGATGTCCACGGCGGGGCTGGTCGCGCCAAGATTGTAGTACTCAAACAGGTTCTTCTGATCGGTGTCGTCCAGATGTCCCTCGGCCTGCGGAGCCGGGGCATCCTTGATGAACTCTTTGGTCCACGGCACCGCGATCCGATCCGACGAGATCTGTGCACCCTGCAGCGGCACGAACGTCTCGGTCGTCCCGAACAGCCCGGCCTTGGTGGTGACCCACGACGGCTGTCCGGTTTCGTCGTCCAGATACACCTGACCGACACCACCAACCTTGTGCCCCTCCGAGTCGACCACCTCGGCGTCGTAGAGCGCCTGGATCTGATCTGGTGTCACTGTCATGGGTCTCTCCTCGTTGGGAATCCGGAGCCGGCAGCCGAACTGCCCCACCGACGCTAGTCGCGGGCCGGGTGGACGCAACTCGGGACCCCATCGGTCACCGCTCCCTTCAGTCGTCCTCGGCCGATTCGGCAGCGGCCGACTGGCGGACGATCACCACCACCGCCGCGGCCACCAACAACACGGCAACGCCGATGCCCAGCCACAGCCAGACCCCGAGGCCGGACGAACCGGAGTCGGACCCGGCGTCGACGACGGCTTCGCCGGGCGGTGGTGCCTCGCCGACAGCGCTGCCGGCCGCCGCTTCCGCCAGCGTGTAGCTGATCTTCCCGATCACCGGATGGCCATCGGCGGAAATCACCCGGTAGGCGGCGACGTAGCTACCCGCCGGTCCGGCGCCGCTGACCGCGATGGACACCTGGTTACCGCTGACGGTCGGCGGACCGCCGGAGAACCGGTTGCCATTCGGCCCGGACACCGTCAACACCGGCTGATAGTTCTGCACCGGCTGATCGAAGGTCAGAGTGACGGTGGTCGGCGCGGTACTCGCGGTGCTGCGGTCGGCCGGGTCGGATCCGGTCAGCGTGTTGTGTGCCGACGCCGGCAGCGCCGCCGCGATTCCGGCCAGCATCGCGATCACGATCACGATCGCGATCAACACCGACAGCGGTCGGTTCGCTCGCCTGCCCACGCCTGGTGAGCGGCGGCCAATGGCGCCGGTCACGGCGTGACCGGGTCGCCGGCCGCAGCCGCCGGTCGGCCCCGTGGACGACGCAACCCCAGCGCAGACATCAACAGCGACAACGCGCCGATCACGATGCCGCCCACCCCGAGGATGCGGGCAGTGTTGTCGGCAGTGCGCACGGCGCCGGCCGGGGCCGCCGCCACGGCTGCGTCGTCGTGACCGCCGGCGGGGGCCGCGGTTCCGGCCGCTGCGCCGGCCGCGGACAGGGTCAGCGTCGGCGCCGGGTGTTCCGGCTCCTCGGTGCCGGCGGTCGGCGCCGGATCGGACCAGTTGACGACCGACCCGTCGTCATACCGTTGTGCGGTCGGGAACGACAGCGACGCGGTGTCCGGCAGCGGGCCCACCGACAGATCGAACTCGGCGAACTCGCCGGCCGCGATCCTGGCGCCGGCCGCCGCGGTGAAGGTCACCGAGGTGACCGGTTCGGTGATGGTGATCTTTCCTTCCGTCACCGGCTTCGGCAGGGTGCCGGTGACCGCCTTGGCCGTCCAGCCGGGGACGGTCCGATAGCGTACCGAGGCGAGTGGGGTGGCGGTGGGCAGGGTGATGCTCAGGCCGACGGTGCCGGCGGTCGTCGATTCGTTCGGCACCCGGAAGGTCAGCACGCTGTAGGAGCCGGGGGCGGCAGTGGAGGGGTCGACGGTGACGTGGGCGTCGGCACTGCCGGCGCCCAGGGCGAGGCCGGCCGCGGCGAGCGCGCCGACGGTCAGTGGTCGCACAGTTCTCATGATGGGTGCTCCAGTGATGAGGTGTCCGGTACCGGTCGGCGGGGTGCCGGGGCGGCCCCGGATCGCGGGAGGTCCGACCGCGACGTGGTCGGCTGACCGACCGGCAACTGCGCCGGGCGGTTCGGAACGAGATCAGCAGGCGAGCGTCGCCGGCGGGCCGCGCCGCGGATGTCGGTCGAGCACCGGCGCGGCGGGCAGTGTCACCCGCGCCGATCGATGGATCGACCAGCGGATCGGTAGGTCGATGCGCAGGACCGGTGGCCGTCCGGCGGCTGTGATCACCCGCCGGTACAGCTCGGACAGCTTGAACAGCGCCTGGTCGCCGTGCGCCAGCAGCAGGGCCGCCAGCAGTGCCGCCACCAGGTGCAACAGCATCATCTGCGCCCAGCCGAGCGGCAGCGGTTCGAGGTGCATCGGCGCCGCCATGGTTGCCATGGTTCCGGTCGTCGCGTCGGGTCGTTGGCCGGGCATCGAGTGACCGGCCGGATCGGACAGGCTGAACAGCAGGTGGAACAACAGTTGGCAGACCAGCAGCAGCCCGAAGATCCAGCCGAAACGGCGACGCTGACGGGCCAGACCGACGGCGGCCAGCGCGATCAGGCCCACCGACGATGAGCACGATGGACGGGTGCGGCAGCCCGCCGCCACCGACCAGATGCCCGAGGGCGGCGAGTGGGGCAGCCACCAAGGCGAACATCCCGCCCCGCAGGTGCCGCCAGCGGCTGGAGATGGGGTCGAGCACGAGAGGAACTACCGGCCGACCAGGAACGTCATCAGGTCGGCATCAATCTGGTCGAGTTCACGATTCACCGCACTGACGGTGCCCCGCCGCCGGCCGGCCGGCATGCTGGCGGCGGCTCGGACAGCTGCCGTCAGGTCGGTGATGCGGCCCGATGCGACATCGGCGAACCGGGTGACCTGCAGATCGCCGGCCCGCCGGGACCGCACGTCGTCGATGGCTCGCTTCAGTCCGGACAGTCTGGCCTCGGCCGAGCCGGTGCGGCCGCGGTAGGCGCCGACCTCGGCGGCAGCCACCCCGAGCCGGTGGGCCCGTCGGTTGTCCAGGTACTCCCGGGTGGAGGTGGCAGCTTTCAGCGCGAACGGGGCGATCACCGGGCCGACCACCTTGGCCACCGTCAGCGCGCGCCTGGCCGCCTTCGGGTCGGTCACCCTGCTCAACAGCGGCAACGGCACGTTCTTGGCGGCCGCCTTGGCGTTCTTGTCGGCCTTCTTCGCCTGGGTGGCCAGGGCCTTGGCGGATCTCAAGTCGGCCTTCCGTTCTCCGTCGGCGGCCTTCTTGGCCTGGCTGTCCGCCTTCTGCTGTTCCTTGCCGGCGGCCCTGATGGCCTTCTGTTCAGCGTTCTCGGCGGCCTTGGCCGCGCGAGCGGCAGCGGCCTGCGCCGACCGCCGGGCGGACTCGACATCGGCCAGCGATCCGCTGATGTCGTCCAGCGACTGGGTGACCGACTTCTTCCTCCTGCCGAACACGCGCGCTCCCTCCGTTGGTCGTCCCGGCCGCGGGCTGGGCATCGCGCACCGATGAGTCGGCCGGGTGCGGCCGGACGGTTCCCGACAGCCTAAGCCGGGTGACCAGCTCAGGCCATGTCGGCCCGGGCCTGACAGTGGTCCGGGCTGCCCAGCACCGGGCTGCCACGTCGTCCGGCCGGCTGTGTCGGCGGGTCGAACTAGGCTTGGTGACGATGAACGAGCCTCCGCTTCGCCTGGGCCCGGCCGCTGCCGGTCGGTGTCGCCGTCGGGTGCACCTCGACCACGCCCCCGATGCGCCGAGAGCGGCCCGTTCACGTCCGGACGCCGGCGTGCAGATGCGGCTGGACGACATGCAGGAGCACACCCAGAAGGTGCTGGACGGGCTGCCGGCGGCCGCGACCGGCTGGTCCCCCCAGTCGGACGACCGGCCGGCAATCGTCCGGGCGCCGCTGCTGCGCACCGGGACCAGGATCGGCACCCCGGAGTTGTTGATCGCCGCCGACGGGGGTTACCTGCCGGTGATCGTCCGCGGGCACCGGACGCTGGATCCCGGCGGTGAGGTCGAACTTTCGACGCTGACCGACCCGTTCACTGTGTTCACCGATCGGACCAGGCGTCGACGGAAGCACCCGATGGACGTGCTGCAGTTGGCGCACCACTACGCCATGCTCGTCGAACTCGGTGTGGCCGCTGCCACGCCGCGTGGCGGGGTGATCGGCCGTGGTGGTCCAGCGCCGGTCGGTGTCGTCGACACCGGCGGCTCCGTCGCTTCGCTCGATGGCGGCGCGACGGACGACGACAGCGCGGTGATCCTCTGGCACGATCTGTCGCTGGTGGCGCGAGAGTACGCCGCCCGGTTCGCCGATCGACAGGCGGTGGCCGCTGCGGCCGCTTCCGGTGGCGAGCTGGCCCGGCCGTCCAGGGTGTCGGAATGCCGACGATGCTCGTGGTGGCCGATCTGTTCGGCGGAACTCGAAGCAGCACACGACATCTCGCTGCTCACCGCCGGCGCCGACGTACCGTTGCTGCACGAAGCAGGACTGTTCACGCTGGACGATCTGGTGGCAGCACCGCCCCGATCGATCACCGTGCTGCCGCTCACCTCGATCCCGCCGACGGAGGCCAGGGTGCGGGCGAAGGCCCGGCTGGACGGCCTGCCGGTGATCCGCCGGACCGAGTCGGCGGCGGCTCCACGGGCGGCCGTCGAGATGGACATCGACATGGAGTCCTACCTGGACGACGGTGCCTACCTATGGGGAACATTGTTGTCCGGCACGGACATCGGGTTCGAACAGGGATATCGCCCGTTCGCCAGTTTCGACGGTGTGCTGCCCGGTGACGGCGAGGCAGCCGCTTTCGTCGAGTTCTGGACCTACCTGTCGAGCGTCCGAAACGCCTGCGCCGAAAGGGATCTCACCTTCGCGGCCTACTGCTGGTCACGGACGGCCGAGGAACGCTGGCTGTACTCGACGCCGCGTCGCTACCCCCACGCCCCTGGGATGCCGACGGATGCCGAGGTGGCGGCATTCTGCAGGTCAGCACAGTGGATCGACCTGTACGCCGTGGTCAAGACCCGGTTCGTGGTAACGGGATCGCTGCGGCTCAAGGCGATTGCTCCCATTGCCGGATTCCACTGGCGCGATGCCGAACCCGGCGGCGAGAACTCGATGGCCTGGTACCGGGCCGCAGTCGGCGCCGACGATCCGGCCGGCCGACCCGATCCACTGATGCGGCAACGAGTGTTGGACTACAACGAGGACGACGTCCGCGCCACCGCCGCCATCCGGGACTGGCTGAGCGAGGGCGCCCGGCTTCTGCCGACCGTGGCCCAACTGCTCGCCGAGATCGATCGAGTTCCGGCCCGCGGCTGAGTCGCTCGGTAGCCCGTTGCGATATGCAAGGCTGGCCGGATGCCCGACCTGGAAGGCAAGTCCACAGCGGCCGCTCGCATCTCCCTGGCCCGCATCATGACGGTCGTCGAGAGCAACCTGCTCGGCACCGTGCACGGCGGAGTGATCATGAAGATGGTCGACGACACCGCCGGCGCGGTTGCCCAGCGGCATGCCGGCGGCCCGGCGGTGACGGCGGCGATGGATGGAATGACGTTTCTGGAACCGGTACAGGTCGGCGATCTGGTCCAGGCGCACGCGCAGGTCAACTGGGCCGGCCGGACCTCGATGGAGGTGGGTGTCCGGGTGATGGCCGAGCCCTGGAACCAGGCTGGTCAGGTCGCCAAACGGGTCGCCACCGCCTACCTGGTGTTTGTCGCGGTGGACGCCGATGGGCAGCCGCGGAACATTCCGCCGGTGCTGCCGGAGACCGATGAGGATCGCCGCCGGTTCCGGAGGCCCAGATCCGCCGCCAGAGCCGACTGGCCCGCCGCGAGGCCATCCTGGCCAGCCGCCAGGAGTAGCCCGGGTCATCCCCCGCGGCGGTGTTATCGACCCCCCGGTGTTATCGACCCCCCGGTGTTATCGACCCCGGTGTTATCGACCCTCGGTGTCAACGACCTGCCGCGGCACCGGGCCCTTGCAGACCGCGCTTGGCCAACGATCATGATGTCCTGCCCGACAAATAGGACAAAATATCGGCAAATTGCGGGTAGCACGCCAATCATCGGGAAATGGGGCACCGGCGGGGACTGACGCAGTCGGGAGGACGCGCATGGCGGCATATATTCCAGTTGGAATAGTCCGTTTGGAACAGCTACTGTTGTGACGGCGAGTCGATCCGCCGAGGCCACTGCGCGGCAGATCGATTCGAGCTGGTCTGGACCGCATCGAACGAGGGAGGACTACCGGTGTCATCGATCCTGGGCGACACCAAGATCAACGCCCTCGGGATGGCCGCGCTCGGGCTGCTCACCGAGGGGCCGCGGCACCCTTACGACATGTATCAGGTGCTGATGAGCCGGCGGGAAGACGTGATCGTCAAGATCCGGCCCGGTTCGCTGTACCACTCGATAGCCCGGCTGGCCGAGGCCGGATTCGTCCGGGCGACCGGCATCGATCGGGACGGCAATCGGCCGGAGCGGACCACCTACGAGATCACCGACGACGGTCGACACGTGCTGCGGAGCATCGTCGGGCATCACCTGGCGAATCCGCTGAATGAGTACCCGATTTTCCCGGTGGCGGTTGCTCAGGCTCAGCGGATCCCCAAAGACGATGTACTGCACCATCTTTCTTATCGTCTCGGGGTCGTCGAGCGGGACACGGCAGCGTTGCGGGGTGCGTATCAGGACCTGATCGACAACGGCAAGCCGGCGCACGTGATTTTGGACGTCGACTATCTCATCGTCATGCGGGACAGCGAGATCGCATGGCTCACCAAGACAATCGCTGCGCTGGAGAACGGGCAGCTGAAATGGGCAAACGAATGACGACCGACAATTCCACCCCCACCGGCGGCGCGCATGCCACCCAGTCCGCACCGGACGGCCGCAATCCCTGGTTTGCCTTGTGGGCCATGGTGATCGGCTTCTTCATGATCCTGGTCGACTCGACCATCGTGTCGGTCGCCACCGACTCGATCCTGGTCGGTCTCAAGACCGATCTGAACAGCGTCGTCTGGGTCACCAGTGCCTATCTGCTGGCCTATGTGGTGCCGTTGTTGGTCAGCGGCCGCCTCGGCGACCAGTTCGGCCCGAAGAACATCTATCTGACGGGCCTGGCGCTGTTCACCGCCGCGTCGGCCTGGTGCGGCTTCTCGAACTCGGTCGGCATGCTGATCACCGCTCGCGCGGTCCAGGGCCTCGGCGCCGCGTTGATGACGCCGCAGACGATGGCCGTCATCACCCGGACCTTCCCGCCGGCCAAGCGGGGCACCGCGATGAGCCTGTGGGGCAGTGTTGCCGGGGTCGCCATTCTGGTCGGCCCGTTGGCCGGCGGCCTGTTGGTGGACACCGCAGGCTGGGAGTGGATCTTTTTCATCAACGTTCCGGTCGGCGTCATCGCGCTGATCCTGGCCGCCCGATTGGTACCGCAGCTGCCCACCCACCGGCATCGGTTCGATTTTCTGGGTATTGCGCTCAGCGCGATCGGCATGTTCCTGGTGGTCTTCGGTATCCAGGAGGGCCAGAAGTACGACTGGGGAACGATATCCGGGCCGATCTCGGTGTGGTCGTTGATCATCGCCGGTGTGGTGGTGCTGGTGATCTTCGTGTTCTGGCAGGCCAAGAACCCCCGCGAGCCGCTGATGAGCCTGTCGCTGTTCAGGGACCGGAACTTCTCGTTGGCCAATGCCGGTATCGCCACCATGGGGTTCGCCGTCACCGGCATGGCCATTCCGCTGATGTTGTTCGCGCAGAAGTCGATGGGCCTGACACCGACCCGCTCGGCGCTACTGATGATCCCGCTGGCGGTGGCCTCGGGCGCACTGGCGGCACCGGTCGGCAAGCTGACCGACCGGATGCACCCGCGCTACTTGGCCGGCTTCGGCTTTGCGTTGACGGTGGTGGCCTTGTTCTGGCTCGGATCGGTGGCCGGCGCCGGCACACCGGTGGTCGGGATCCTGGCGCCGATCACCCTGATGGGCGTGGGCAATGCCTTCATCTGGGCTCCATTGTCGGCGACCGCCACCCGCAATCTGCCGATGCACCTGGCGGGCGCCGGAGCCGGCGTCTACAACATGACCCGACAGGTAGGTGCGGTGCTCGGCAGCGCCTCGGTCGGCGTGCTGATGCAGAATCGGATCGGCAGCGAGATTGCCGCAGCGACCGGCGGTCAGGCTCCCAGCGGTGACGCCCTGCAGAGCAGCACCGGACCGCTGCCGGAGTTCCTGCGGGAGCCGTTCGCCAGCGCGATGGGTCAGAGCATCTACCTACCGGCGGCCATGCTGATCCTCGGCTTGATCGCCGTGCTCTGCTTCGCCGCACCGACCCATGCCGGCATGGGCAGTGCGAAGAAGCAGCCGGCAGAACCCGAATCGGCACCGGTCGGCGGCGAGTGATCAGCGGTTCATGACGTCGGGGCTCGGACCCGACCGAAGTTCTGGGCCGAACCGATAAACCGATGGTGTCATCGTCCCCGTACATCGGCTACGACGGCACCATCGTTGGCTTCGGCCCGAGTATCGGAGGCCGATGTGGACCTCGGGGCGTCCGAGATCGGATCGCTGGTCGGTGCTGGAGTCGCCACTGTGGCGGGTTCGGTCCGTTTCTGGACGCTGATTGGTGCTGGAGTCGCCACTGTGGCGAGTTCGGGCCCGTTTCTGGACGCTGACGGTGCTGGAGTCGCCACTGTGGCGGGTTCGGTCGTCGAGCGACTGATGAAGGACACGGCTGATCCCGGCGGCAGCCCGAGCCGACCGCTCAAGGGAAGGATGTCCCGAATCCGTCTTTGGATGGCGGCGGCAGGGAATCCGGCGGGGCTTGAGTGATCTGGCGACGGATTCGGGACATCCTGCGGCGACGGGGACCCGGCTGACCAGTACGGACAGTGACCTGCGACGATCAGCAGATGCGACTGGATCACGTCTCGTACGCGGCAGGACCCGACGGACTCGACGCCACCGCCGGGCGGCTCGCCGAGCGGCTCGGCACGCCGCCGCTGGATGGCGGCGTGCACCCGAGGTTCGGCACCAGGAACCGGATCTTCTCGCTCACCGGGCACCACTACCTCGAGGTGGTCGAGGCGCTCGATCATCCGGCGGTCGATCAGATGCCGTTCGGTCAGGCCGTGCGGGCCCGCAGCGAATTGGGCGGTGGCTGGCTCGGCTGGGTGGTGGCCGCCGACGACCTCGCGCCGATCGAGGAGCGGCTCGGCCGGCCGCGGACCCCGGCCCATCGGGTGCTGCCGAACGAGTTCGACCTCACCTGGGAGCAGATCGGGGTCTCCGAGCTGATGAACGATCCGCAGCTGCCGTTCTTCATCCACTGGACCAGTGAGGACGAGCACCATCCCTCGCACAGCGCCGACACCGGCATCGCGCTGAAGAGTCTGCTGATCGCCGGTGACCCGAACCGGGTCACCGAATGGCTGGGCGAGCCGGAGGACCACCCGCTGGACGATGTGGATGTGCAGTGGTCGGCGCCGAACGGTCAGCCCGGTCTGTTGTCTGTCACCTTCGCGACTGCGGAGGGTGACGTCACCGTCTGACCCATCTGCTCACATCTGTTCAGGTGAACGGACTCCCAACAGATCCAGGCCCTGCACCAGCACCCGCAGGGTGACGGCACACAGGGCCAGTCGGGATTCCCGCACCGCCGGATCGTCGGCCTTGAGCACCGGACAACTCTCGTAGAACGCCGAGAACTGCTGGGCCAGATCGAACAGGTATCCGCACAACCGGTGCGGCTCGAGCAGGTCACCGACCTGCCCGGTGATCGTGCCGAACTCCAGCAGTGCCAACGCCAATGCCCGCTCGGCCGGCCCGCCGACCACGATCTCGGCGGGGGCCGACGACGGTTCGATCCCCGCGTTGCGGAAGATGGACCGCACCCGGGCGGCGGCGTACTGCAGGTACGGTCCGGTGTTGCCGGTGAGTGCAACCATCCGGTCGAGGTCGAAGACATACTCGGTGTCGTGGGCCACCGACAGGTCGGCGTACTTGATGGCGCCGACGCCGATCTGGGGAGCGATCTCGGCGCGGGTCTGCTCGTCCAGGTCCGGCCGAGCCTGGTCGATCACCTTCTTCGCGGTTTCGTTCGCCTCCTGCACCAACTCCATCAATCGCAACGGGTTTCCCGACCGGGTACGCATCATCTTGCGGTCCGAGCCGAGGACGTTGCCGATCTGCACGTGCACGATCTCGACGCCATCGGGCACCCATTCGGCCTTGCGGGCGGTGTCCCAGACCATATTCAGGTGCAGCGACTGCGGCGCACCGATCACGTACAACACCCGGTCGGCGTGCAGCGCGTCGATCCGGTAGCGGATGGTCGCGAGATCTGTGGTGCCGTAACCGTATCCACCGTCGGACTTGCGGATGATCAGCGGGACCGGCTTGTTCTCCCGACCGGTGTAGCCGTCCAGGAAGACGCACAGTGCGCCGTCGCTCATGGTGGCGATCCCGGCCGATTCGAGTTCGTCGCAGATGGCGGCGAGTTGGTCGTTGTACATCGATTCGCCGGCCAGGTCGGCATCGGTCAGGGTGACGCCGAGCGCGGAGTAGATGCGGTTGAAGTACAGCTTGGACTCCTCGACCAATTCGCGCCACAGCCGCAGAGTTTCACCGTCCCCGGCCTGCAGCAGCACCACCCGTCGGCGCGCGCGGCCGGCGAAAGCCTCGTCACCGTCGAACTTCTGCCTGGCCGCCTGGTAGAACGCATTCGGATCGATCTCCACCAGTCTTGCCTCGGCCGAACCCTCGCCGACGTCCAGCAGGTGCTCGATCAGCATCCCGAACGGCGTGCCCCAGTCGCCGATGTGGTTCTGCCGGATCACCGTGTGCCCCAGGTGTTCCAGCGTCCGAGCGAGCGCGTCACCGACCACCGTGGTACGCAGGTGAGCGGCGTGCATCTCCTTGGCGACGTTCGGCGCCGAGTAGTCGATGGCGATGATCCGCTGGTCCTGAGTCGGAACCCCGAGCCGCCGGTCGGCGGCCAGCGTCGATGCCTGTGCGCCTACCCAGCCGTCATCCAGGGTCAGGTTGATGAAGCCGGGCCCACTGATCTGCACGGCGCTGCAGATCCCGTCGACGTCGAGCTCGGCGACGATCTGCTCGGCCACAGTGCGCGGCGCCATACCGACTTTCTTCGCCAGGGCGAGTGCATCATTTGCCTGCAGGTCCGCGAATTGGCTCGGTCGCAGTACCGGATCGGCGTCGGCGAATTCGTCACCGAACGCAGCGCCGATGGCGGCGGAGATGCGCGGGGTCAGGGCAGCTGCTGGCGATGGCACCTGCTCAGGTTAATCGGCTGCCGAACCGTCCCTGACCAGCCGCGCGATCACCCACGGGCAGTGGAACTTGGCGCACAACCGTGCTGACACGCGGGCACTCGGCCATGACCGACACCAAACGGAAGGAGAAATGATCGAAACCGATCGCGTCAGATCAACCAACTCGGCAGACTCAGCAACCTCGAGGCCGAAATCAGCTGATCTTGCGCCGATAGGCGGCCATGGCGAGGGCGTATGTGACAACAAGAATGCCGACGCACCATGCGAGAGCGATCCAAATATCGCTGCCGACCGGCCGTTGTGCGAACAGATTCTGGATCGTGTTGACGATGGATGTGACGGGTTGTTTCTCGGCGAAGGCGCGCACGGCACCCGGCATGGTCTCAGTGGGGACGAATGCAGAGCTGATGAACGGCAGGAAGATCAGCGGGTAGGAGAATGCGCTGGCACCCTCCACAGACTTCCCAGTGAGGCCGGCAAGGATGGCGAGCCAGGTGAGCGCCAGGGTGAACAGCGCCAGGATTCCGGCAACGGCGAGCCAGGCCAGTGGGCCCGCTGAGGTGCGAAATCCCATGAGAATGCCGACCAGCACGATGATCAGGACCGTGACCAGGTTGGAAACCAGCGAGGTCAGGACATGTGCCCATAGGACGGATGATCGTGCGATCGGCATGGAATGAAATCGCTCGAAGATGCCGCTCTTCAAATCGGTGAACAACCGGACGGCAGTGTACGCGATGCCCGACGCGATCGCGATCAGCATGATTCCGGGCATTAGGTAGTTGACGTAGTTTCCGGCGCCCGTCTTGATTGCCCCGCCCAACACATAGACGAACAGCAGCATCATGGCGATCGGAGTGATTGCGGTCGTGATGATCGTGTCCACACTGCGGGTGATGTGCCGCATGGAGCGGCCCAGCATGACGGTCGTGTCTGCGATGAAGTAGGTGCTCATGACTGATCCTCGGTTGATTCGTTCGTGCCGTCGTTCCCGACAAGTGTGAGAAAGATGTTTTCCAGGGTCGGCTGCTTTTCGACGTACTCGACCTGCGCCGGTGGCAGTAGTTTCTTCAGCTCGGCGAGTGTGCCGTTCGCGATGATGCGTCCCAGGTGAAGAATGGCGATCCGATCCGCGAGTTGTTCGGCCTCGTCGAGATACTGCGTGGTGAGCAGAACGGTGGTTCCCTGCTTCGCGAGCTCCTGAACGACCTGCCACACCTCGAGGCGTCCTTCGGGGTCGAGCCCGGTGGTGGGCTCATCGAGGAAGATCGCCTTCGGCCGGCCGATCAGGCTCATCGCGATGTCAAGGCGACGACGCATGCCGCCCGAATACGTGGACACCCTCCGCGCACCCGCATCGACCAGGTTGAACCGTGCGAGCAAATCGTCTGCCAGCCGGCCGGGGGCGTCCAGATGTCGCAGTTTGGCAACCAGCAGCAAGTTCTCCCGACCGGAGAGGACCTCATCGACCGCGGCGAACTGCCCGGTGAGACTGATGGATTCTCGAACTCGGAGCGGGTCCGTCGTGACATCGAATCCATTGACGGTGGCTGTGCCGGCATCTGGTCTCAGCAGCGTCGACAGGATTCTTACGATCGTGGTCTTTCCTGCTCCGTTCGAGCCGAGAAGGGCGAAGATGCTGCCAGGAGCGACTTCGAAGTCCACGCCGCGCAGAACGTGCAACTCCTTATAGGACTTCTCCATGCTCCGTACCCGGATCGCAGGTCCGCGATCCCGTGGGTTTGCCGCCGTGGTGCTCATGGGTTTGCCTCGTCTCTGACGGCGCTGTCGATGGCGTTGGTCAGCCGCTTCCGCTCCTTGTTGATCCACTGATCCTTCGCGTAGTTCCGGAGAAATGTCTCCGCGAACTCCACCGGGTCCTCCCCGACGACGTCCCGAAGGGGCGTCCCGTCCGCGGCACTCTGCTCGAAAAGATCTGCGAGATCCTCCAGCATCGACACCAGGGTGTCGCCTTTCGTGATCGACCCGAAGTACATCAGGTATCGGTCCAACGCTTCGATCGCCGTGCGATAGTTCGCGGGAAGCTGTTTCGTACGTGCCTTGTACTGTCGGTATTTCTTCTTTTGCTCGAGCGAGCCGGTGACCTGCTCGATCCATCCAGCAGCCATGTCTAATTCCCTTTCTCTCGGAGTTGTTCGACCTGAGCGGACAGAAAGCTCCAGGTGGTCCAGAAGTCCGCTAATTCCGTCTCGCCCTGAGCGTTGAGCGAGTACACCTTGCGCGGCGGTCCTTTCTCGGACGGACGCTTTTCGACGTCCACAAGGCCCTTCTGCTCGATCCTGACCAGCAGCGCGTACACCGTGCCCTCAGCAAGTTCGGTGAAGCCCTTCGCCCGGAGCGACGTCGTGATCTCGTACCCGTACGCAGGCTTCCCGGTCAGGAGCGCAAGAACGATGCCCTCCAGCGTGCCCTTGAGCATCTCCGTCAGCTGCCTGACCACTGGACGCCTCCTTCTACTCAGTGTTACTAGCTACCAGTACATAGTATCGCTAGGTAGCAGAAGCGCAAGTCCTGTCCTTCTCCGGTGGCGGGCTGTTCGGCAGGGGGCCACCATGGCGGTCTTGACTCGGACCGGGCCACAACCCTGGAGATGCCCATCCGCCGGCCCGCTCGCCCTGCACACCCTGCTGGTTGCCGTGCTGACGATGCTGTTGGCGATGATGTCGCCGGCCGGCGCTGCCACATCCGGACCGGCGGGCGCGGCCCCACCCGGACCGGCGGGGGCGGCGGATCATCCCGGCCGACCGGACCGCACGCTCACCGTGGTGACCTACAACATTCATCACGCCCAGGGTGCCGACGGTGTGCTCGAGCTGGATCGGGTGGCCGGGGTGCTGCGCGACTCCGGAGCAGCGGTGATCGCGCTGCAGGAGGTGGACAAGCACTACGGCGATCGCAGCGAGAACGCGGACCAGGCGAGCATGCTCGGGCAGAAGCTGCACATGCAGGTGGCCTTCGGCGCCAACCTGGATCTGGATCCGGCGAAACCCGGCGACCCACGGCGGCAGTACGGCACCGCCATCTTGTCCAAGTATCCGATCCGGTGGTCCGGGAACACCCTGCTGCCGAAGTTCCCGAACGGTGAGCAGCGCGGCCTGCTGCAGGCCATTGTGCTGGTCCGCGGTGTGCCGGTGCGGGTGATGAACACCCACTTGCAGCACAACAACACCCCGGAACGGCTGGCCCAGATCGAGGCCATCAAGAAGCTGACCGGCAACGCGCCGGGGCCGACGGTGCTGATGGGCGACATGAATGCGCCGCCGGAATCGATCGAATACGCCCAGCTGACCGAGAAGTTCCGCGACGTCTGGCCGCTGGTCGGTGACGGCCCCGGCTTCACCTTCGATTCGGACAACCCGCTGGGCCGCATCGACTTCGTGCTGACCTTCGGCCAGGTAACGCCGAAGGCCGCCGGGGTACTGCAGACGCTGGCCTCCGATCACCTGCCGGTGCGAGCGGTACTCGCACTGTCAGCGGGGGGCCATCCGTAGCGAGCCGTCCATCCGGATCACCTCGCCGTTGAGGTAGTCATGCTCGGCGATCATCAATGCCAGCTGTGCGTACTCCTCGGGAGTGCCCAACCGTTTCGGGAACGGCACCCCGGCCGCCAACGACAACCGGAACTCCTCGGTGATGCCTGCCATCATCGGGGTGTCGATCACGCCAGGAGCGATGGTCATCACCCGGATGCCGAACTGGGCCAGGTCGCGGGCGGCCGGCAGACACATGCCGGCCACCCCACCCTTGGACGCCGAATAGGCGATCTGTCCGATCTGCCCATCGAAGGCAGCCACCGACGCGGTGTTCACGATCAGTCCTCGTTGGCCGGCGTCATCGACCGGCTCGGTGACCGACATCGCCTCGGCGGCCAGCCGCAACACGTTGAACGTCCCGACCAGGTTGACCGAAATGACTGTCTTGAACAGATCGAGGTCGTGCACGCCCTTCTTGGACAGGATTCGGGACGCCCAGCCGAGACCGGCGCAGTTCACCACCATCCGCAGTGGTCCGGCAGCCACCGCCGACTTGACCGCCGACGCGACGTCCTCGGCGCTGGTCACATCGCCGGCCACCGCCGTCACTCCGGCGGCCGCCGGCCCCTTCTCCCAGCCGGTCGCCAGATCCAGTCCGACGACCGAGACGTCTTTCGCAGCAAGGGCTTTCGCGGTAGCGGCACCGAGTCCGGAGGCCGCACCGGTAACGATGGCAGAGGTTCCGTGCAGTTTCATCCTTGGCTCCGTAGCTTCGATGCCGCCGGGCGTTCGACCGGGGCTGCGGTGAACCAGGTTAACTTCCGGATGGAACCGGAAGCGCTCGCAGGGCATCCTAGGACCCGGATCGCAACTGAAGGGGGTCACAACTGCCCCGCGCTCGATGAGGGAGGCCGAATACGGTGAAGTGGAACAAGACGATGGCGGTGTTGGCGGCCGCGACGATGTTCGGGCTGACGGCCTGCGGCAGCTCGATCGGCGGCGCGGCGAAACCGGCCGGTGGGGGCGAGCCGGGAGTGGTGACGGCGGTGCCCCGCAGCGCATCCGATCAGCAGAGCACCCCCGAAGCACCATCCGGTGATCAGCAGACGGGCAGCTCGGAGAGCGCCGAGACCTCGGCCAGCTCGGACGGCGCCGAGACCTCGGGCAGCTCGGGCAGCTCGGACAGCGCCGAGACCTCGGATGGTGCGGAGCCGGGGGGCAACGAGACGGGACCCACCACCGAGTCGAGCTCCGAGCAACCGGCGCCGACCACCAGCGCATCGACGCCGGCGCCCGCCACCAGCAGCAGCGCCGCCGGCAGCAGCGCCGCCAGTAGCAGCGCCGACGTCTGGCCGAAGGACATCTGCAAACTGATGCCCGCCGACCTGGTGAAGGGTCTGGACAAGGAGGACGGGGACCCACAGATGCGCTGCTTCTACGCGGGGAATATCGACAGCAAATACCACGGCGTGATGATCTCCCGGGGCGGCTTCAAGGTGTCGCCGGACGATCCGTCGGGCAACAACAGCGGCAAGCAGATCAAGACTTCCACCATCGACGGCCGCAAGGGCTGGTCATGGTTCACCAGCAACGCCAACACCGCGATCGCCACCTTCGACAGCGGCGAGGAGTCGGCGCTCATCCTGGTGTCGAACGACGCGAAGTCGCCGGAGGAGAACCGGACGGCGGCCTTGGCCCTGGCGGCCACCGTGTCGAAGGCATTGCGCAGCGGCAAGATGACCGGCGCCGTCACCGCTCCACCGACCACCTCATATCCGAAGGTGCCGGCCGGAACCAGGGCCTGGCCGCACGTGATCTGCGACGTGATGCCGGCCCAGCTGCTGTCCGACATGGAGAAGGCGCGCGGCTACGAGGATCAGAGCTGCCGACTCCGTACGGACACCAAGACCGGGTTCGTCAGTATCGATCTGCATCGTGAAGTCGACAAGGTCGACCCGACCGATCCGACCAGGGGCATGGGCAAGTCGGTGAAGAAGGACACCATCGACGGACGGCAGGTGTACTCGTATCTCAACGACAGCGGAACGGTGCCGACCGCGTTCGTCCTGTTCGACACCGGCGCCGACGAATCGGCCAGCATTCGCTACGCGGAGTCCGACGCGAAGACGACGATCGATCCGGAGAAGGTGCGCGCCGACGCGTTGGCCCTGGCCAAGCAGATCGCACCGAAGTTGCCCAAACCCTGAGCCTGGGACAGCTGGCCGGCCGGCCCGCCTCAGCCGAGGCGGGCCCGCCGGCTCACCAGATGCGGACCCGGTCGGTCGGGTCCAGCCACATCCCGTCATCCGGGGTGGTGCCGAACGCGTGGTGGAACTCGTCCAGGTTGCGGGCGATGTTGGCCCGCAGATCCGGCGGTGAATGCGGGTCGACCTGCAGATACTGGGCGGCCAGTTCCCTGCGCCGCTTGGAACGCCAGGCCAGGGCCCAGGACCGGAACAGCTGCTGTCGCTGATCCTCGGTCACCTCAGCTCCGGCGCTCTCGGCGGCGATCCGCAGCGCCGTCATCGCGATGGTCAAACCGCCGAGATCACCGATGTTCTCGCCGACGGTCAGCGCACCGTTCACCCGCTGACCCGGCAGTTCCAGCGGTTCCAACGCAGAGAACTGGGCGATCAGCGCATCCGATCGTTGGGTGAACGCTGCCCGATCGGCATCGGTCCACCAGTTGACCAGGTTGCCATCACCGTCGTACTGCGCGCCCTGGTCGTCGAACCCATGCCCGACCTCATGCCCGATCACCGCACCGATGGCGCCGTAGTTGGCGGCGTCCGGCGCCTCCAGGTCGAACATCGGCGGCTGCAGAATCGCTGCTGGGAAACAGATCTCGTTGGTTCCGGGGTTGTAGTAGGCGTTCACCGTCTGCGGCGACATCAGCCACTCGGCGCGATCGACCGGAGCGCCGATCTTGGCCAGCTGACGGTTGGTCTCAAAGCTCTTCGCCCGCCGCACGTTGCCGACCAGGTCCGTCGCATCGACGGTGATCGCGGAATAATCGCGCCAGCTGTCCGGATAGCCGATCTTCGAGGTGAACTTGGTCAACTTCTCCAGTGCCTTGGCCTTGGTGTCCTCGCCCATCCAGTCCAGCTGCGAGATGCTCTGCCGATAGGCGGCGATCAGGTTCTCGACCAGCTGGTCCATCCGCTCCTTCGCCGCCGGCGGGAAGTGCCGCTCGACGTACAGCCGGCCGACCGCCTCCGGCAACGTCGTCTCGACCAGCGTCACGCCGCGCTTCCACCGCTCGCGCTGCTCCTGGGTGCCGGCCAGTGTCCGGGCGTAGAAGTCGAAGTTCTCGTCGACGAATCCGCTGGACAGATACGGCGCCCAGGCGTGCACCAGGTGCCAACCGAGCCACAGCTTCCAGTCGGCCAGTGGAACCGCGCTGAGCGCCGCCGACAGCGCCGGCAGATAGGACGGCTGCCGGACGATGGTTTCGGCCAGCACCACGGTGGGATCGGCATCGGAACCGGCGCCGGCCCCTGCGCACAGCGCGGCGCTCCAGCCGGCCCAGTCGAAGGCCGGGCAGGCCTCCGTCAGTTCGTCGGTGCTGGTCAGGTTGTAGGTCTTGATCACGTCCCGGCAGGCCACCGCGTCCCAATGACCGGCGGCCAGTCTGGTCTCCAGCGCCATCACCTTCGCGGCGGCGGTGTCGGCATCCGGGATGCCGGCCAGCGTCAGCATTTTGCCCATGTGGGCCAGGTAGCCGTCCCGGATCTCGGCGAACTGGTCCTCCCGGTAGTACGCCTCGTCGGGTAGCCCGATGCCGCCCTGCAGCAGGTTGACCAGGTACCGCTCGGAGTTGCGGTCATCGGTGTCCACATAGCTGCCGACCACGCCGGTGACGCCGGTCCGCTCGAACTCGCCGAGCAACGCGGCGAAGCCGGCCGGATCCGCGATGGCGGCGATCCGGTCCAGTTCGTCACTCAGTGGCGCGGAGCCGAGCGACTCGACCCGGTCGATATCAAGGAACCCGGCGAACATGGCGCCGATCTGCTGGCCTGGGGAGCCGGCAGCCGCGGCACCGGATGCCACATCGGCCGCAGCCTCCCGCAGCAGGTCGCCGACCTGCTGTTCGGACAGCAACCGCAGATCCATCATGGCGCCGCTGATCGGGAGGTCGGCAGGAATCTCGGTGCTGTCATACCAGCCGCCGTTGACATGCCGGTACAGATCATCCTGCGGGCGGACAGAAGTGTCGATTCCGGCCAGCGCGGCCGCCGTGTGCGTCATGATCAGCAGCGTACGGCGGCCGAGATCGGTCGGACCACGGAGCGCAGGGTGTACTGATGACGACCGACCGCAGCGAGAGCGCCGCGGACCGCGGGCGGTCCGGCGGGCTGCCGGCAGCGGCCGAGACCGACCCGGTGTCCCGGCTCCGGGTCGAGCTGGGATTGGTGTCCAGCGTGGTGCACGGGGTGGGCGAGGCGATCCGCCGGCAACAGGTCGCGATGCTGGGCGTCACCCTGGCCCTGGGCCTGTTCCTGCCGGTCGGCACCATCGGACGGGAACAGGGCGCCGTCGAGCATCATCTGCTCGGCACCTTCGCGCGGCTCACCGATGCCGATCTACCGCCGATCGGCGACAAGTACGGCAGTCGGCCGGCAGCATCGGCCGGATCATGATGTTGGTCGGGATGGGGCTGGTGCTGATCGGGTTGCTGTTCGCGCTGGCTTTCTGCCGAGCGCTGGTGGAATCGTCCCCCGAACGCTCCGCCGCCAGGGGCCTGAGCTGGGGAGCGGCGATGGTGATGACCGGTGTGGTGATGGCGGTGATCGGTGGCTGGGCGATCAGCCTGCGGTCCGACCTGACGGTGGTCAGCATCGGCCTGTTGGTCCTGCTGATCTTCGCCTGCCTGCTGCGTTTGTCGGCGAACGACGCCAGGCAACGGGTGTGAGGCTCGGTGGCCACGGACCGTCCGCTCAGATGTCCCGGAACGGCTCGATACTGGCGCCCAGCTGATTGAGCCGCTCGGCCAGATCCTCATAGCCGCGCCGGATCACGTACGTCGAGCGCAGCACCGATGTGCCTTTGGCGGCCAGCATGGCCAGCAGGATCACCACCGCCGGCCGCAACGCCGGGGGACAGACGATCTCGGCGCCGGAGAAGTGCGTCGGGCCGTCGACCAGCACCCGATGCGGGTCGAGCAGTTTGACCTGGGCGCCGAGTTTGGTCAGTTCGGTGAGATAGATGGCCCGGTTCTCGTAGACCCAGTCGTGCAGCAGCGTCTGACCCTCGGCGACCGCGGCGATCACCGCGAAGAACGGCAGATTGTCGATGTTCAGCCCGGGGAACGGCATCGGATGGATCTTGTCCGACGACGCCCGCAACCGCGACCGTTCGGTGGTCAGGTCGACCAGCCGGGTGCGCTTGTTCTCGGCCAGGTATTCCTCGGAGCGGCGGTACTTCAGGCCCATCCCTTCCAGCGTGGCCAGTTCGATCTCCAGGAATTCGATCGGCGCCCGCCGGATGGTGATCTCCGATTCGGTGACGATGGCCGCGGCCAGTAGCGACATCGCCTCGATCGGATCCTCGCTGGGGGCGTAGTCGACGTCGACGTCGATCGATTCGCAGCCGGTCACCGTCAGCGTGGTGGTGCCGACGCCGTCGATCCGCACCCCGAGCTTCTCCAGGTAGAAGCACAGATCCTGAACCATGTAGTTGGACGAGGCGTTGCGAATCACCGTCACCCCTGGGTGCAAAGCTGCTGCCATCACAGCGTTCTCGGTGACGGTGTCGCCGCGTTCGGTCAGCACGATCGCCTTCTCCGGAACGATCGTCGGGTCCACCGTGGCCCGGTAGCAACCGTCGCTGGCGACGATCTGTAGACCGAACGACCGGAGCGCGGCCATGTGCGGCTCGACCGTGCGGGTGCCCAGGTCGCAGCCGCCGGCGTAGGGCAGCTCGAAGGACCGGCCCTGGCCGTCGGCTCGGTGCAGCAGCGGTCCGAGGAACATGATGATCGACCGGGTCCGGCGGGCCGAGACCTGATCGATGCGGGTCAGGTCGAGATCGGCCGACGGGACGATCTCCAGATCGTTCTGTTCGTTCAGCCAGCTGGTGCGGACACCGATGCTGGCCAGCACCTCGAGCAGCCGGTTCACCTCCTCGATCCTGGCCACCTTGCGCAGGACGGTGCGACCGCGATTGAGCAGGCTGGCGCAGAGCAGGGCGACGCCGGCGTTCTTGGACGACTTGACGTCGATGGCCCCGGACAGGGTGGTCGGGCCGGTGACCCGCAGGTGGGTCGGGCCACCGCCCAGGGTGACGATCTCCGAGTCCAGTGCCTCGCCGATCCTGGCCAGCGTCTCCAACGTCAGGTTCTGGTGGCCCCTCTCGATCCGGTTGACGGCACTCTGGCTGGTGGAGAGCAGGTCGGCCAACTGCTGCTGGGTGAGCCCGCGGTGCTTGCGGGCATCGCGGATCAGGTTGCCGATGCGGCCGAGGTAGTCCGGAGTCATCGACGGAGCGTATCTCAAATATGAGATAGACGCAGCGACATCGTCAGAGGTGGTCCTCCGGCCGATAGGCCAGTTGGATCAGCTGCGGTTTGCGACCGCGCCGGATCAATTGGCCGCGTCCCGGCGGTTGTACCGACATGTAGGAACCGGGGAACAGTTGACCCTCCAACCGATCGCCGGACAACAGCAGACCGGAGGCGCCGATCTCCTTCAGCCGCTGCGGAATCGGCTCGTACATCGCCCGGCTGGCGCCACCGGAGCGGCGGACGACGATCATGTGGAAACCCAGGTCCCTGGCCTGCGGCAGGAACTCCAGGAACGGTGCCAACGGCCCGGCGCCGCCGGGCGACAGCAGGTCGTAATCGTCGACCAGCACCACGATCTCGGCGCCCTTCCACCAGGACCTGCTGCGCAACTGGGCAGCGGTCACGTCGTCCGGCGGCAGCCGTTTCTGGATCTCGTTGGCGATCGCCTGGGCGGTGCCGGAGGCCACCCCTAGAGTGCCGGCGTAAGCGCCGAGATAGTCCTCAGGCACCACGTCCAGCAGGCTGCGGCGGACGTCGAAGACCGCGAACACCACGTCCTGATCGGTGTAGCGGGTGGTCAGATCCTTGACGATGGCCCGCAGCATCGACGTCTTGCCGGACTCGGAGTCGCCGAACACCAGCAGGTGCGGTTCGGTACCGAACAGGTCGACCTCGACCGGCTTCAACTCGGTCTCGTCGACGCCCAGCAGCAGGCCGGTGCGCTCGGTGCCGGCGCGCTTCACCAGCGCGTCGTAGTCGACCAGCGTCGGGAGCATCCTGATCACCGGTACCGGGTCGCCGGGCCAGGCCCGGGCGATCCGGTCGATCAGCTTGTCGGTCGGTCCGCTGCCGTCGGGAGCGCCGCTGCCGGCCGGCACGGCGGGTTCCTCCGCCCCCGCCCTGACACGGCTGCCGTCACCGCCGTCGTCAGCATCAGAACCGCCGTCGCCGGAAGATTCCAGGGCGGCCAACTCGCCGGCCAGTCGATCCCGTTCGTCAGCCGATGTTTCGGCAGGTGTAGCCGAACTACCGGACCCACCGACCGGGCCGAACAGTGGATCGTCGGCGACCGGATCGCCCGCCAGTTCCGGATCGGCCGCCCGGTCCGCGGCCAGCGTCGGCAGGCAGATATGCACCTGCAGGCCGGGTTCGATCAGTGCCCGGCCGGGGGTGTCGGCCCGCAGGTTCTCGGCCGGCTTCCGGCCGATCAGCGAGTCCATCGCGTCGTTGATCCGCAGTTCGATCTTGGTACCGATAGCGGCCTGCAGCTGGCTGCGGACGTCCGCCCACCGGCCGGTGGTGAGGACGACGTGGATGCCGTAGCCGGGTCCTCTGGTCGCCAGGTCCTGCACCAGGTCCGCCATGTCCTCGAAGTCGCTGCGCAGCGCCGGCCAGTTGTCGATCACCAGGAACATGTCGGCGACGACAAGCTCCGGTAGCCGGCCGGCCCGGAACTTCTCCCGCATCTGGTCCACCGAGTCGACGGCCAGCCGACCGAACATCTCTTCCCGTTCGGCCAGTGCTACCGCCACTTCCGAGACGGTCCGGCGGACCCGATCGGTGTCCATCCGGGCGGCGACCCCGGCGACGTGCGGCAGCCCTTCGAGCGCCCGCAGGGCTCCGCCGCCCAGATCCAGGCAGTAGAACGCCACCTCGCCGGGCAGGTGGGTCAGCGCCGCGGAAATGATCATCGTCCGGAGCAACACCGACTTGCCGGTCTGCGGCGCACCGAGGATCACCAGGTGCCCACCGGAGGCGGACAGGTCGAGCAGATAAGGCTCCTGCTTCTGCTCCGCAGGCTTGTCCAACAGGCCGATCGGCACCTTCAGGTTGCCGCCCACTCCTACCCGCAGGCCGCGCACCGGATCCGCGACGATCGGGCCGGTCAGGGTGTCCAGGTCCAGCCGCTTCGGCAGCGGCGGCAGCCAGATCTGCGCCGTCCGGGTACCGGCCTTCGCCATCTGCCCGACCGCCACGTCCAGCACCGAGGGCAACAACGCGTCGGCATCGGTGTCGACCGGCTCGTCCGGCTCGTCGGACGGCGGTTTCATCGACTCCAGGAAGCCGGCGGTGTCGTTGTACAACGGGAACGGTGCCACCACCGGATCGGTGTCGATCACCGTCTCGCCGGTCACCGGCGGCCGGTAGGTGCCGGACACGTAGCCGGCCTTGAACCGCTGGAACACCGTGGTGTCGACCGCCAGGTAACCGGAGCCGGGGATGGGCGGCAGCTCGTAGGCATCCGGCACTCCGAGCACGGTGCGGGATTCCTGGGCGTTGAAGGTGCGCAGCCCCAGGCGGTAGGAGAGGTAGGACTCCAACCCACGCAGCCGGCCCTCCTCCAGCCGCTGCGATGCCAGCATCAGGTGCACACCGATGGATCGGCCGATCCGGCCGATCGCCAGGAACAACTCGATGAAGTCCGGCTTGGCGGTGAGCAGCTCACCGAACTCGTCGATGACGACGAACAAGTTGGGAAGGGGCGGAAGTGGTTCGGCGTTCGCTGGATCAGCTCCGCTGGTGGAGGCGTCCCGGCGGCGGTTGTACTCGGTGACGTTCGGCAGGTTGCCGGCCATCGCCAGCACCTGCTGGCGCCGCTTCATCTCCCCGAACAGGGCGTCGTGCAGCCGGTCGACCAGGCCGTCGTCGTCGGAAAGGTTGGAGATCATCGCCGCGCAGTGCGGGGTCTCCTCCAGACCGGCGAAGGTGGCGCCGCCCTTGTAGTCGACCAGCACCATCGCCAGTCGTTCCGGCGGATGGTTGATCGCCATGCACAGCACGATGGTGCGCAGCACCTCGGACTTGCCGGAGCCGGTGGCGCCGACGCACAGCCCGTGCGGGCCCATTCCGCCGAGGGCGTTCTCCTTAATGTCCAGGTAAACCCGCTCGCCGGACGGGCCGAGACCGAACGGCACCTTCAGGAAGTCCGGCATGGTGCGTTTGGTCCAGGTGCCGTGCGGATCGAAACTGCCGGGATCGGTGACGCCGGTCAAGTCGCCCAGGGTGAGCGTGGATTCCAGCGGTGCGCTGGATGCGGTCTCCTCCACCAGTCGGACGGCGGTCAGTTCCCGGGTCAACGCCTGCAGGGTGCCCGGTGAGATCCGGTCCTGTTCGCCGGCCGGGGCGCCCTTGGCCCGTTCCCGGGCCGGCGCCTCGTCGTCCTCCCGGACCGGCCGGAGGTCGGTGACCTGAATACCCTCGTTGCCGCAGAACACCCGGATGTCGACCCGCTCGGGTTCGTTCGCCGGATTGTCGGTGAGCGTCAGGCAGTGCACACCGATCTGCCCGGGCGAGATCTCCGCCGGGATGCCGGCCAGCACGTCGGGGGCCTTGCCGCCGGCGGCGTCCACCAGGATCACCATCGCGTGGCCGAACGCCGAGGACGCCGAGCCGCGCATTCGGCCGGACCTGGTCAGTTCGCCGACCCGGCGGGAGATCTCCGGCTGCACCATCTCGCCCAGGTCAGCCAGGTCGGAGGCCACCATCCGCTTCGGCGCGGTGCCGTCCACCTCCTCATCACTGAGCACGTGCGGCATCCACTTCAGCCAATCCAGCCAGCCGGCCGACCGGCGCGGCGAGACCACGTACAGCCGGACCTCTTCCGGCCCGTGCAGGGTGACCAACTGGGCCAGCCCGGCCGTCACCGCGTCCCGCACCAGCGAGGTCGGCCCGACCACCGAAACCCGGCCGGAGATCGGCAACCCGACCGGCATCCCGCCGACCATCCGATCCCGTTCGACGATCCGATGGACGGCGGCTGCGGTGACGATGTCCGGCTCGATCATCGGATCGGCCCGGCCGCCGGCGGCCACCCGCTGCCACAGCGGCGACGACCCGGTGCCGACCCTGACCACCAGGAAGTCCGGATCGCTGGGCCGCCGTTCCCACAGCCGCAGCGGATCGCGGGCGACGTCCAGCAGCATGTCCGGTCGCGGGTGATGGTGCTCGGCGATCTCCCGTTGCACGTCGACCGACTTGCTCATCTCGCCGCGGGTCCGCTCCAGGTACTCCAGGTACCGGCGGCGCATGTCGGTGGCCCGCTTGGCGGCCCCGGTGCGCTGGGCGATGAACATGACGACCGCCCCGATGATGGTGACGACCAGCATGATGCCGCCGGCGATCAGCATGATCGGGTTCTTGTTGGCCAGCATCATCACCAGCGATCCGGCACCGCCCATGATCGGCATCAGGATCTGCATGACGCCCTGCACGCCGGCACCGGCGTCGGGTAGCTGCGGCGGCGGGATCAGCTCGACCGGGCTCAGGTCCGCTTCGGGTGGGCGGTGCCGGGCCGGCCGATGGATCAGCCGCTGTGCCACCTCTGGTCCTCCAGGTCGGTCGTTGATCTTGCAACGCAGCAGCGCGAGACGAGCCGCGCGGAACACCGGTGGGCCGCCACCCGCGCCGCCTAGACTACGGCGGCCGGGCCCTTGCCGAGGGCCCGTTGATGAATGCAATCCGTTGGAGAGGGTGAGCAATGGCCACGCGGTTCACCCGGGTGACGGTGACGGGCGAGGACCGTCAGGTCGACGTGTCACTGCCGGCCGCCGGGCCGGTCGCCGAACAACTGCCGATGGTCTTGCGGCTGCTGTCGGTGCCACCTGCGCCGACCCCGCGCCGGTGGGTGTTGTCCACTCCGGAGCTCGGGGTGTTGCCGCGGGATCGGTCGCTGGACGAGAGCGGGATTCTGGACGGGATGGTGCTGCACCTCACCGAGGCGCAGGATGCGGCCGAGTCGCCGTTCGTCGACGATGTGGAGGCCGCCGCCGGCGATTCGGCGGCCACCATCGCGGCGTTCACCGCCGAGAATCGGCGGTCCGGCATTGCCGGATTGCTGGCCGTCATCCTGGCGGTGGCCTGCTTGGTGTCCGCGCTGGCCCCCAACCCGCTGTCCTGGTTGGGCGCCGCCCTGACCGCGATGCTGGCGCTGACCATCGGCGCTCTGGTGGCGCAGCGGGGCGGGGCGTTCGCCGCCGCACTGGCCGTTCCGGCCGCGGCGATCATGGTCTATGCGGTCGAACCGAAGCCGGACGGCTTCACCGGCGCCGATCTGATGCTGGTGCTCACCGCCGGTTCGCTGGCCCTGGTCGGTTACGGCTTGGTCCGGCAGGCGTCGGCGGCGACGGCCGGCGGCATCGCCGCGACGGTGCTGTCGATCGCCGGCTGGGTCGGCTTGTACAGCGGTCTGCCGGCCTACCGGATGGCCGGTCTGCTGGTGCTGCTGGCCATCGTCGGTTGCGGGCTGGCCGGCCAGTGGGCACTGGGCGGCGCCGGCCTGGTGAATCTGCTGGTGGCCGACGAACGCGGCGAGAAGGTGCCCCGGCTGGCCGTCACCGAATCGGTACGCCGCGGCGAGGCGATCGCCACCGGCGTGGTCTGGGCCTGCTCGCTGGCCGCGGCGATCTCGTTGCTGGTGCTGATGCGCACCCAGCTGCCGGGTTCCCGAGCGTGGATCCCGCCGGTGTTCGGCGCAGTCGCTGCGGTGGTGTTCGGACTACGCAGCCGGATGTACTCACGGCTGCGGCAGGTGACGCCGATGCTCGGGGTGACGGTGATCGGGGCAGCGGCGGTCGCCGGCATGGTGCCGACCTGGACCTCGATGACCAGCCCGCAAGGATCGGCGGCGGTCACTCTCGGACTGCTGCTGCTGGCCGCGGTCGTGCTGGCAGCCACCGGGTTCTCCTCGCTCACCGAGGTGCCGCGGGCGCGATCCCGGCGACTGCTGGAGGGACTGGAGTTCCTGGCCGTACTGGCCGTGGTACCAGGCCTGATCCTGCTGTTCGACTCGATCGGGGCCATGCAGCGCTGGCTCGGCTGAGCACACAGCGCGCTGCGCACTCCAGCCGCGGTCAGCTCACTTCGCCGGCAGGGCGCCCAGCCGGCCGGCGATGTAGAAACCGACCAGGATGACGATCGCCAGCACAGTCCCGGCGATCAACGGCCCGAACGGCTTCTTCAGGTCACGAGAACTGCGGTCGCGGGCGTGCAACATCAGGGTCAGCGCCACTGCGGAACGGGTGGCGTGCGCCTGCAGGATGATCTTCGGTCGGACGTCGCTCATTCGTCCGGCTCCTCATCGGCGTACGGTCGATCGGCCTTCGGTCGAGGGGACGATGGATCGGTGGCCAGGTCCTGGTCGGTGGCACCGTTCGGCGGATCCAGTCGCTTGCGGACCAAGGTGCTGAAGCCGCGTTCGATGCCCGGCCCTTTGGACCGTGGTACCTCGGTGAACTCTGCGCTGTCCTCGATCTCGGTCCCGCCCTCCGGCGGCGGTGACGAATTGCCGGGCGGCGCCGGCTCTACGGTCAGCCGGAAGCTGCTGACGATCCGGCGCAGCAACTGCTCGACCGGATCGGTGAGTTCGGGGTGGGCGCTGGCGGTGCCGAACACCGCCGTCCAGTGGGTGTCCGGGATCGGGATGAAGATCTGAATGCTGGCCAGCGCGACCAGTTCGGTGGCGCCGGGCGGCACCATCGTCATCCGCTCGCTGTGCATGATCGCCGGTCCGACGCCGGACGGCACCTCGGCGGTGGTCCCGGTGCGCGGCAACGAGTCCCGGATCATCCCGAGTCCGGCTGGCTCGCGCTCCTCGGCGAAGACCAGATGAATGCCGAGGCTTCCGGCGCCCCCCTGCTGCAAGCGGCCGACCTGGATCAGGCTGATCACCGCGCCGGCCTGCTGGCAGTCGGCCACCAACTGGTCGAAAAATCCCATCACCTCGCGGCGTTCCTTGGCCGTCAGCCGCGACCGGCTGAACGTGCTGTCCAGCATGTTCTGCGCCGACCGTTCCCAGGTCGCTGGATTGGTGTCCAACAGCGTCCACTCGGCCGGCAGGTCCAGATACACCGGGAACGGCGGCTGGGCCGCCTCCGGGTTGAGCTCGAGGGTCTCGCTGAGTTCGCGAAGTTCCGTCACGCCCGGTTCCGGGCGTCGAAGCTGGCCGGCGGGGACTGACCGTCACCGCCCTTGGGCTTCAACGCCTTGGAGACATCGCCGTCGAATTGTTCGACCATGCTGCCGATCCCGGTCGACAGGCTGCCGAAGTTGCCGATGTTCTCCTGCAACTTCTTCACGCTGGCGTCCCACTCGCCGCGGAAGTCGCCGATGTGACTATTGATGTCCGACTGGTCGTCCGACAGACCGTCCACGTCCTTGGCGCCCTTGTCGCCCTTGGACAGATCGTCATGGACGCCGGTCAATTTGGTGCCGATGGACGTCAACGTCGCGAACGGATACTTGGCATACGGGGTACCCATGGTCGAATCCCTCCAATTCCTCGGGTGCTGCCGGCCCGGCCGGCTTCCGGTCTTCAGACTATGCACTGCGCCGACCGGTTCCGTCGGGTTGTCGGCAAGTTGGGGACAACTCCCCATGCCCTCGGCGAACCATGATGGAGTGATCATCAGTTCGTGTCACACCGATCGACGAGCGGCGGCAGCCGGACGGGAGCGAGATGGACCGGCACACCGCGATCACCAGGCTGGGCGCGGCCATCAACCCGTTGCTCGGCAGGGACATCGCCGACTTCTCCGCCGCCGTCACCCGGTTTGCCGCCGTCCGGACAGTGCCGAGCACGGTCGCCGTCGTCGGGTTGACGCCGGGTGAGGGCCGGACCACCGTGGCCGCCCTGCTCGCGCTGGCCGCGGCCGGCTGGTCAGACCGACGGATCGCGGTGCTGGACACGGTGGCCGCCGGCGTTGGTCCGCAGCCGCTGGCCGGCGGGGTGGCCACGGTCGGCGACGTGGCCGGCCGCACCGTCACCGCGCTGCTCGGCGGCGATGTGCGACGTGGCCGGTTGCCCTCGTTGCTCGAGCCGTCCGCCGGAGACCAGGTGGTCGCCCGGAGTCGATTGCGGATGGCCCGCACGCCGGAGGCCGCCGTTCCGGTGCTCTCGATGCCGCCGGGTGGACCCGGATTCGCCCCGCAGTTCGTCGAGCAGAGCCTGGCGAAACTGCGCCAACGCGCCGATCTGGTGATCATCGACACTCCGGCCGGGCCGGGTTCACCGGTGCTGCACGGAGTGCTGCAGCACGCCGATCACGTACTGCTGGTGGCGCGTGGCGACGGCGACGTGGATCGTCGGCTGCGGGCACTGCTGCGCTGGGTGGAGGGCGCCCCCGGCCGGGCCAGGCGACGGTCGGTGACCGGGGTGATCGTCTCCCGCGGCTGGACCACGCCGAGTTGGCGGTTCACCGACCTGCCGGTGGTGGTGCTGCCGCGGGACGAGGGGCTGCGTCGTCGGCGGACCGATCGGCTGGGCCGGCAGGCGGTGATCGCCGGCCTCACCCTGGCCGCCGAGGTCGGCGAGGCGGCGGACCGATCGATGTTGATCGGCCCCGGCGGTCCGGTCGGCGCCGGACATCCGGTCAGCGCCGGGCAATCGGCAGCCGGGACGGGCGTGCCCGGATCGCCCGATCCCTCGATCTTCGGTCATCGATGAGCCGGTCCAACGGGGACAGGAGCGTCGAGCGATGGGGAGTTGTCCCCATTCCGAACAGCTGCGGGAACCGCACCGGCAGCGCTAGCGTCGATGAAAGCAGGTGCGGGAAGGACTCGCGCCGCGAGCGATTCCCGACGAGAAAGGGTGGATGACATGCCAGGTCCGAAGTTTTCGATCACCGATGACGCGGTCACCAAGCACAGCTCCAATCTGGATACCTCAGAGCAGGATCTGAACGCGCGAGCGAGCAGCTTCATCTCGGCCGTCGCGCCACTGGAGGGTGTCTGGCAGGGCACCTCGTACGGTTCGTGGTCGGAGCTGACCACCGCCTGGAACAGCGCGATGAAGGACCTCAACGCCGCGCTGTCCAGCATCAAGGGTGGTGTCGGTAACGCCGGCAAGCTGTACCAGCAGTACGAGGAGGAGCAGACCTCCAATCTGGCGAAGGTGGCCGCCACCGCCGGCGAATTCAAGATGCCCTGATTTGTTCCGTTCGGCTCGACAGCACACCCGAAGCCCGACCGGGCTGGTCAACAACACTGAATGAAAGGTGGTCAACGACATGGGTATCCAGTCCTATGACAGCTCGACCGCTGAGCAGGCGCACTCGGAGATTTCCGGCGTCATCAGCGGACTCGAGAGCTCCCTCAGTGATCTCGGCGGTTTCGTCAACTCGGTGAAGTCCAACTGGGATGGCGACGAAATGCAGGAGTATGCGGCGATCCAACAGAAGTGGGACAGCGCTGCCGGCAAGGTGCACGAGATCCTGAACTCCGTTCATCGCGCGTTGGGCGAGAACACCCAATCGGTGAACACCATGCGGTCCAGCGCCGGTGCCGCGATTCGCGCCGGCGGCGGTCACTGATCGCAGTTGGTCGAGATGGCAGGACGTCGTACATCGAAGTGGCGTCCGACCGGCCGGTCGGATGCCACTTCGACTGCGTTCCAACGGTTGTCGACGAAAGATGCGGTTCCGGTCCGGATCCGATTCGGCTGGGATAACGTCGGAGTCCTGACAGAGTGAGAAAGCAGCAGCCGATCGACCCGACCGGCAGGTGAGCGAGGTAAGGACTGATGAGCGATACGTTCTCGTTGGGTGGCGACCCGGCGTCGATCCGGGCGTCCGCCGGGCTGTGGTTGACATTCTCCACCGCTGCCGGAACATCATCGTCGGACATCCGCGGGATGGACTCATCGGAGTTCGCCGGTGATGAGGCGGAAACGTTCCGCGGCAAGGTGAACGACGATCTGCCGCCGCATCTGGACACCACGTCCGAGGCCTGGAACATCGTCTCGACTGCGCTGACGTCCTATGCCACCAAGCTGGAGGGTTTCCAGAGTCGGCTGGCCACGTTGAAGGTGCAGCACGACAACCAGCAGCAGACGGTGCAGAACGCGAAGTCGAATCTGGACAGTGCGAAGTCGGCCGATTCTGCCGAGCAGAATCGGGTCACGCAGGCAACGTCGAAGTTGAAGCCGGGCGAGACGTTGCCGGCCAGTACGTACTTGTCGTCCACCGGTGGGGCGCAGTCCAGTTATACCGAGGCGCAGTCGGATCTGCAGGCAACGGTGGACGCGGCGAACAAGATCCGCGGCGAGCACGCCACGGCGGTGCGGGACTGCTGCAACGAGATCAATCGGGCCAAGGACATGCGGTTCGAGAAGCCGCCAGGGTTCTGGGGTCGGTTGAAGAACTCGGTGGTCGGCTGGATCGCGGACCATGCGGACATCCTGAAGAAGATCTCCGGCGTGCTGAAGATCATCTCGGCGATCGCCGGTGTGCTGTCGTTCATTCCGGGTCTCAACGTGATCATGGGACCGCTCGCGCTGATCACCGGTGGGGCGGCCCTGTTGATCGATGTCGGGGTGAAGTTGGCGACCGGCGAGGGCTCGTGGCTGGGCATCGGAATCGATGCGTTGACGATGGTGTTGCCCGGTGCCGGGAAGTTGGTCGGCAAGGGCTTGAAGGGGGCGGTCGGAGCTGAACGAGTCGCGGCCACCACCTCAAGGGTCAAGAACGCCGTGAACGGTTCCAAGGCCGTCACTGCGATCAAGGCGTCGCGCGGTTACCAAGGCCTGATCAAGGCCAACGACACGGTGTATGCCGCGGTCAACAAGGTCCCAGGGCTTGGTGCGCTGAATGCCCGAGCGTCCGCCAAGGCCATCGAACGGGTCAGAGCGAACGGGCGGCCGGTGGATACCGCCCAGGCGATCGCCAATCGGCACCCGGACATTGTCGCGCGGACGAAGGCGAATGAGCCGATCGTGAAGCGTCCCGCGCCGCGGGTGCCGACCAAGCGGACCGTCGCCGCGATGAACAAGCGGACATCGACCAACGATTACATCTGCCCGGAGTCGGGCCGGGTGTCGCCGGCGCAACGCAGCGGCTTACCGGTGACCAACCCGCGCCATCCGGATGCGATGTCCATCGGGCACAAGGAGGGGAGCGACTATTCCGCGTCCCAGGTGATCCACACCCACGACGGGTCGACGAGACAGCAGGTATTGGACGACTACAACAACCCCGAGCATTACCACGGCTATGAGAACGCCAAGCACAACTCGTCCAAGGCCAGTGATTCACACCTGGACAACTACACGAACAACCGTGTCCCGGTGTGGGACACCACCTCTCCGTTGCACGCGGGCGGCGGGCTCGTCCGGCTGGGCAACGACTCCTAGATCCGAGCCGGCCGGTCGGATCATCGATCCCCGTGCCGGCTTCGGTTCCTGCCGTATGGTCGGGTCGGCGACGGCTTGGCTCGATCCGAGGAGAATTGCATGACAGTGGCACGCGATGCCGCCGAGGAACGTGCACTCGCGCACTTCGATCGGGTGCTGGGTGACAAGGGCCCGATGGCGATCATCGAATTGTTCGACGACGTCACGCTGTTGCAGTACGTTGATGCGGATTTCGGGGTCAGCCACTTCACCACCTTGGGCTTCGATCGCGTCGGCGCTCCGAGCGCCAATCCGACCGAGCTGGTGATCACCGCCCGGCCTCACCAGGAGGAACTGGCACTGGATCTGCTCCGCTACGCGGTGCGGCACTCCACCGAGTTCTCGGATCTGACGTTCGGATCAGCGATGATCTTGCCGCGGCCACTGCTGGATGATCTGCCGGTGTACGGCCTGATGTTCGACGCCAGTCCGTGGGACGAGGAACTCAATCTGATTCTGTCGCCGGACGGTCAATCGATCGAGCTCGCCGTCTTGTCGTTGCTCCCGATGACCAAGGGCGATACCGAACTGCTCAAGGAGAAGGGCGCCGAGGCTTTCGATGCGGCTGTGGAGGCTACCGATGCCGACGTGTACGACCTGTTCCGAACCGCCACGATCTGAGTCAACGGGTTGCAGGGCGCTGCCGGGGCACACCGCCCTCTCCCAGGTAGCGGAATTCTGTCGCGACGCGCCGGATAGCCACGGCGTGTCGCGACAACGTTGCGCTACCTGGGGTTGTGTCGCTGTCTACGGTCGCCGGACCCGCCTACGACAGCTCAGCTACAGGTGGCCAGCAGCACCGATCTCGCTTGCGCACAGCTGATGATGCTGCCCGGCAGGTAGCACTGGATCACCAATCCATCGAGCTGTGCCACGAAGCGGATCGCCCAGTCGGCGGGATCCGTTGGCCGGCTGGGATCCCCGGAAGTGGGGACCGAGATCGACCCGTCGCCGATGCCCCGGCTCCGGCACGCTGCCACCAGGGCGTGCAGCTCCTGATAGACCCTGGTCTGCCAGCCGGCGTACCGATCGTCGTGCGCCGACAGCGCCCAGAAGTCGAGCCACAGTTTCCAGTGTTCGCGGGCTCTCCGGCCGTCGGCGACCAGCCCGTTCACGATGCACTGCAAGGCTTCCCGACCGCTCGGCGCCTGCTCGGCGGCGCGCATGATCGGTCCGGAATAGTCGACCATCTCCGAGTCCAGGACGCCGGCCAGCACTTCGGCGATCCCGGCGAAATGGTAGGTGACGGTGCCGACGGCGACGTCGCCGGCTGCCGCGATGTCGCGCAGCGTCGTCGCATGCAGGCCGCGGTCGGCGATCACCGATCGGGCCGCCTCCAGCAACATCCGTCGGCGGATCTCCGGCGGCTGCCGGCGGCGTATCGCTGGAGCATGCACGGTGTTAGTGTAATCGGACAACCGCCCGATTGGCGTCTCCGGGTGACGCCGTTCGGATGACGTCGTTCCAGTGCGAATCGTCTCAGCGTGAAGTCGAGGTGTGCATGTACCTGTTGCGTAAGCCGATCCTGGCGCTGTCCGAGAACCGGGCCATCCGCGATTTGCTGACCAGGGCTCCGGTCACCCGTGATGTGGTGCAGCGCTTCGTCGCCGGCGAGAGCACCGCGGAGATGACGGCGGCCGTCCAGGCCCTGTGCAGCAGGGGTTTGCGGGTGACCTGCGATTTCCTCGGCGAGGACACCACCAGCACCGCGCAGGCCGATGCCACGGTGGCCGGCTACCTGGAGCTGATCGACGCGCTGACCAAGGTCGGCGCGGCGACCGACGCCGAGATGAGCGTGAAACTCTCCGCCGTCGGACAGTCGTTGCCGACCGGGCCCGGGGTGCCGGCCGGTGGCCATTCCTACGCCGCGGCCGGCGTCCGAAAGATCGTGGAGGCCGCCTACGGCGCCGGCGCCCGGGTCACCCTGGACATGGAGGATCACACCACCATCGACTCGACGCTGGAGACCCTGGCCGAGCTGCGCGCCGAATTCCCCGACGTCGGAGTGGCCATCCAGGCGATGCTGTTGCGGACGCCGAAGGACCTGGCCGCCTTGATCGGGCCGGGATCGCGGGTGCGACTGGTCAAGGGCGCCTACAACGAGCCGGCATCGGAGGCGCACACCGATCCGGAACAGGTCGACCTCGCCTACGTCCGGGCGCTGCGACTACTGATGGACGGCGACGGCTATCCGATGGTCGGCACCCACGATCCGCGGCTGATCGCCATTGCCGACAAGCTGGCCGCCGACCGCGGACGCGGCTACCACAGCTGGGAATACCAGATGCTGTACGGGATCCGGCCGGAAGAGCAAACCCGGTTGGCCGGCCGCGGCCACACCGTCCGGGTGTACGTGCCCTACGGCCACGACTGGTACGGCTACTTCACCCGCCGACTCGCCGAACGCCCGGCCAACCTGATGTTCTTCCTCCGCTCGTTCACCTCCAAGAAGTAGGAGCCTCCTGATGGATGCCGTCACCCACCCGCCGCTGCCGATCAACGAGACGGTGCTCGACTACGCGCCCGACAGTGCCGAACGGGAAGCGATCACCGCGGCGCTGGGCGGATTCACCGATCCGGTCGAACTGTCCGCAGTGATCGGCGGGGTGCCCCGGCGGCCGTCCGGCGATTCCCTGGACGTCGTCGCGCCGCACGACCATGCCCGGGTACTCGGACTCACAGCCAACTCCACCGGCGCCGATGCGCAGGCCGCCGTCGATGCTGCGCTGGCGGCGGCGAGCGACTGGCGGGCCATGGATTTCGACTCGCGGGCGGCGATCCTGCTGCGTGCCGCCGAACTGCTGTCCGGGCCGTGGCGGGCCAGGTTGAACGCCGCCACCATGCTCGGCCAGGCGAAGACCGCGTACCAGGCGGAGATCGACTCGGCCTGCGAGCTGGCCGACTTCTGGCGGTTCAACGTGCACTTCGCCCGGCAAATTCTCGCCGAACAGCCGATGGCGAACTCCAAGGGCGTCTGGAACCGCACCGACCACCGGCCACTCGAGGGTTTCGTCTACGCGATCACCCCGTTCAACTTCACCGCGATCGCCGGAAACCTGCCCACTGCGCCGGCGCTGATGGGCAACGTGGTGATCTGGAAACCGTCGGTGACGCAACAGCTTGCCGCCTCGGTGACGATGGAGTTGCTGATCGAGGCCGGAATGCCGCCAGGGGTGATCAACATGCTGCCGGGCCACGGCGCCCAGATCTCCGAGGTGCTGCTGGCCGATCCGAACCTGGCCGGAATCCACTTCACCGGCTCCACCCGGGTCTTCCAGAACCTGTGGGGCACCGTCGGTGCCAACATCGCTCAGTACCGGTCCTACCCCCGGCTGGTCGGCGAGACCGGCGGTAAGGACTTCGTGGTGGCGCACCCGTCCGCCGACGTCGATGTGCTGCGCACCGCGTTGGTCCGCGGCGCCTTCGAATACTCCGGCCAGAAATGCAGTGCCGCGTCCAGAGCATATGTGCCGCAGTCGATCTGGTCGTCACTGCGGGACGATCTGGTGTCCGAGGTGGCGGCGCTCAAGATCGGCGACGTGGAGGATCTGTCGAACTTCACCTCAGCGGTGATCGACGATCGCTCCTTCGGGCGATTGACCCGCGCCATCGACCGGGCCAAGGCCACCGACGGCATCGAGGTACTGGCCGGCGGCAGCTACGACGATTCGACCGGGTACTTCGTGCAGCCGACGGTGCTGGTCGGCACCGACCCGGCGGACGCCATCTTCTGCGACGAGTACTTCGGCCCGATCCTGTCGGTGCACGTCTACAACGATGCAGCCGACGCTTCCCAGGCGTTCGGCAAAGTGCTGGCACAGGCGGATTCGGCGTCACCGTATGCGCTGACCGGCTCGATCATCTCGCGCGATCGAGCTGCGGTGGCCCGGGCCGCCGATGCTCTGCGGTTCACCGCCGGGAACTTCTACATCAACGACAAGCCGACCGGCGCGGTCGTCGGACAGCAGCCGTTCGGCGGCGCCCGCGCCTCCGGCACCAACGACAAGGCCGGCTCGGCGGCCAACCTGATGCGCTGGACGTCACCGCGGTCCATCAAGGAGACCTTCGTCGCGCCCACCTCGGTCGGCTACCCACACCAGGCCTGACTCCGGTGCGCATCGTCTCACTGCTGCCGTCGTCCACCGAGATTCTGTTCGCGCTCGGTGCGGCCGACGACATCGCCGGGGTGACCTTCGAGTGCGATTACCCGGAAGCGGCCCGCAGCAAGCGGATCGTCTCCACCAGCGCGCTGCCGCCAGGGCTGACGGCGCAGCAGATCGATGCCTTCGTGGCCGCCGCGATCGGGTCGGGTGCGGACCTGTACCACCTGGATGCGGGTGCGCTGGCGCAGATCGATGCCGATCTGGTGGTGACCCAGGATCTGTGCGCGGTCTGTGCCGTCGACGTGTCGGTGGTCGACGATGCGCTGGCCTACCTGGGATGTCGGGCCGAGGTGCTGACGATGGACCCGCACACCCTCGGCGCGGTGATCGACTCGATCATCACCCTCGGATCGGCGGTCGGCCGGACCGACCCGGCGAACGAGCTGGCGACCCGGTTGCGGCGCCGACTGCAGACCGTCACCGAAGCCGTTGCCGGACAACCAGAACCGAGAGTGGCGGTGCTGGAGTGGACCGACCCGCCGTACGCCCCCGGCCACTGGGTACCGGAGATGGTGACCGCCGCCGGCGGGACTCCGGCGATCGGGCTGGCCGGCCAGAAATCGGTGCGGACCAGCTGGCAGGCGGTGGCAGCCGGTGAACCGGAGCTGATCGTCGCGGCACCCTGCGGCTACGGACTCGACCGGTCGGTGCAGCTCACCCGGGAGTTGGTGGCGCAGCAGGTGTTGCCGCCGCGTGTTCCGGTCTGGGCGGTGGACGCCAATGCCAGCTTCGCCCGTCCCGGCCCCCGGCTCATCGACGGGGTGGAAGCACTGGCCGCGATCATTCACCCCGATCGACTGCCGGCCCGACCCGACCTGGCGCTGCGGGTGCTCTGACGACCGGTCAGGAGTCGAGGTCGATGCTGCCGTCGCGGCGGGCGCCCTCGGCGAATTGTTCGAGCAGCAGCGCGCCGATCGCCAGCCAGCAGAGCCCGACCAGCAGGGCAAGTCCCAGGCCGGGCAACGCATCGGCCACCGTGCCGCCGATGGCGACGCCGCTGCGCAGGCCGTCCAGCGCGTGCGTCACCGGGAAGATCTGGGCGAACACCTGCACCGGAGTCGGCCAGAACGACACCGGCACGAACACCCCGCAGAGCAGGCCCATCACCCCGTGGGTGACGTTGGACGCCAGGTTGCGCCAGGACGGTCGGCGCAGCACCAGCGCGGCGATCGGCAGCGCGAAACAATAGCTCGACAACACCGCGATCGGCACCGCCAGCAGCACGGTGAACACCCCGGCCACCGAGTAGTGCAGGCCGAAGGCCGGCGCCACGGTGAACAACGCGATCGCCGAGGTGGCGATTGCGCTGGGCAGCCACTGGGTGCTGCGGCCGGCGAACACCACCCAGACCCGGCCGGGAGCGCTTACCAGCAACGGCAGGGTGCCGGCGGAGCGTTCCCAGGCCGTCGACTGGATCACCCACATCACCTCCTGGGTACCCAGGTAGAAGCCGCGGCCGACCAGCAGGTACAGCCCGGTTTCCCGGCTGTTCAGCAGCACCCCGATCAGCCCGTAGAAGGTGACCTCGAGCAGGCAGCGCAGCAGCCAGCCGAAGGTCCAGCTCTTCCAGGTGTAGCTCCGCCGGTAGTCGGCGACGCCGGTGCGGACGGCGGCCCGGAAGATTGCCCGTTGGCTGGGCCGGCCGGTAGCGTGGACCGACCCGGTCGATGACTCGGTGGCGGATTCGGCGGGAGACTCAGGCGGAGAGGCCAAGTTTGCCCTCCTGTCGGGCATTGCGCAGGGTCAGCGAGAGCAACCATTTCGCCAGCAGGTACCCGGCTGCGGCCAGCGCCAGCAGGACCGTGCACCGCCAGCTCCAGCCAGGCACCACCGACGAATGCACCGAGTCCCGGAACAGATCGGCCGACCAGGACAGGAACACCGCCCGGGAGATCGGCCGCACCCAGTCCGGGTACAGGGTGACCGGTACCAATACCCCGCCCAGGACGTAGAACGGGAAGGTCGACGCGTTCTGGAAGATCCGCGGCGACCGGGAGTTGACTAAGAACACGCTGAACAACAGCGCGGTCGCGGTGGTGGCGATCGCGGTGCACAACAACGCGATCACGAACACCGCCGGCGCCGCCACCACCGGCCGGATGTCGAAGACCAGCCAGCCGGTCAGGCCGGACAACACCAGGCCGATCAGCGACAGTGCCGTCACCACTGAAATCCGGCCGATCAACACCGTGGCCAGCCGCCCGGGCGCCGCGCACAACGACTCGAGGGACTGGTTGTCCCGTTCCCGGGAGATCACCTCGCCGGAGACCAGCAGCGACACCGACCACAGCGCGATCAGCGCCGGTGCGATCACGCCGTAGGTGTCCAGGTCGGGCCGGCCGGCATGGCGGAAGATGGCGACGAATCCGATGGTCTGCAGCGGCACCAGGATCAACGCGAACAGCTCGAACAGCGAGCTGCGCAGTACTCGAACCTCCAGCACCGCCGATGCGGTCGCCAGCCGCCAGAACCCGACGGGTCTGCCGAGGGTCGCGGACCCGATGCTCATCGGATCCGCATGCCGCGGTCGCCGATGATGTGTACGTACACCTCGTCCAGCGACGGCCGACCGACATGGATCGCGGTGTGCCCCAACGTGATCAGCGCGGTCAGCAGCACCGGGACCGCACCCTCCCGGCGGGTCTCGATCCGGACCACCCCGGACTCGAGCAGGGTGACAGCTGCCACCTCGTCCCGTCCGGTGAAGGCCGTCACCAGGGCGGCCGCGGCGCCGGCATCGAGCTGTGCGACGTCGATCCGCTCGTAGGTGGAGATCAACTTGGCCAGTTCGCCGGGCGATTCGGTGGCCAATATCTGCCCGTGGTCGATCATCGACACCCGGTGGCACAGCGCCTCGGCCTCGGCCATGTCGTGGGTGGTGATCAGAATCGTGGTGCCGGTGCCGTTGACCGCCCGGACGAGGTCGCGGAATGCCCTGGCGGACACCGGGTCCATCCCGATGGTGGGTTCGTCGAGGATCAGCACGGCCGGCTGGGCCAGCAGCCCGCGGGCCAGGTGCAGACGTTGCTTCATCCCGCGGGAGAACTGCTCCACCTTCAGCGTCACGTCATCCAGTCCGACCTGGCTGACAACGGCGGCGATCCGATCGGCGGTGTCCCGCCGGGCGATGCCGTACATCGCCGCCCAGAACGCGAGGTTCTGCTCGGCGGTCAGCCCGGCGTAGAGACCGCGGTCGCCGCCGAGCACCAACCCGAGCTGCCGCCGCACCAGGTCCGGGTCGTCGACCACATCGTGGCCACCGACGTCGGCCGACCCGGAAGTCGGGGTCAGGATGGTCGACAGGATCTTGCACAGGGTGGTCTTGCCGGCGCCATTGGGACCGAGCAGACCGTGCACCTCACCAGCCGGGATGGTCAGCGAAACATCCTGCAGCGCAACGACATCGGCCCCGCCCTTGACCCGATAGACGCGGCCGAGGTCGCGAGCGAGAATGGCGGGTCCTGCGGTCATCAGGTCGGCAGCAGGGTGTCGAGTTCGGTGAGTTCGTCGTCGGTCGGCTCCCACGACGTCGCTGCCGCGGCGTTGGCCTGCACCTGCTCCGGGGAAGTGGCGCCGGCGATCACGCTGGCGACCTGCGGCTGGGCCAGCAGCCAGCCGAAGGCGACCTGCAACATCGTCAGCCCGCGGTGGTCGGCGAAGCTCTGCAGCGCCTGCAATACGTCCCACGGGGCGCTCTCCAGTAGCGCCGGCTTGAGTTTGGTGAGCCGGGCATCGGCCGGCGCGTTCTCCTTGGTGTACTTGCCGGTGAGCAGTCCGTTGGCCAGCGGGAAGAACGGCAGGATGCCGACGCCGAATGCCTCGGCGGCCGGGATCAGCTCGCTATCGATGTCGCGGTGCAGCATGGAGTACTCGTTCTGCGCGGAGATGAACGGGGTGCGGCCGTTGGCCTGGGCGGTCCACGCAGCGTCGGCCAGCTGCCAACCGGCGAAGTTCGAACTGCCGAGATAGCGGACCTTGCCGGCCCGGACCAGGTCGTCCAGCGCAGCCAACGTCTCGTCGATCGGGGTCTCCGAATCCGGCGCGTGCAGCTGGTACAGGTCGATCCAGTCGGTGCCGAGCCGGCGCAGCGAGTGCTCGACCGCAGAGCGGATGTACCGGCGGGATCCGCGGGCGCCGTGGTCGGGGCCGTTCGCCCCCCGGGCATCCATGCCGAACTTGGTGGCGATCACCACGGCATCCCGATCTCTGCCGAGGGCCTTGCCGAGGAACTCCTCGCTGCGACCGGCCGGTGCGCCGTAGATGTCGGCCACATCGAACAGGGTGATGCCGGCGTCCAGGGCCGCCCTGACCACCGCGGTGCTGCCCTCGATGGTCTCGGTGACGGTGCCTTTCCGGCTGAGGTTGTTGCACCCCAGGCCCGCGGTGGACACGGCGAGGCCGGAGCTTCCGAGGCGCCGGACGGACTGGGCAGAACCTGGTTGAGTCACCGGCTCAGCGTACGATGCAGCGGCAACCCGGCGGGCCGACAGCCCCCTGGTCCAGCGCGCACGGGCGCCAGTCAGCAGGGAGATCCCACACAATGGCCGACGGTCGAATCGCAGTGATCGGCACCGGATACGTCGGGCTCACGTCCGGCACCTGCCTGGCCAGCCTCGGCCACGAGGTCGTCTGTGCCGACGTCGACCCGGCGAAGGTGCAGCGGATGTCGCGGGGCGAGGTGCCGATCTTCGAAGAGGGTCTGCAGGAACTCATGCGCCACGGCATCGCCGCCGGAAACCTGACCTTCGTGCACGGCGCCAGCACTGCGGTGCAAGGAGCCAAGTACATCTTCCTGTGTCTGCCGACCCCGGACGGTGGCGACGGCCGAGCCGATCTGCGGATCGTCCACCAGGTGGTGGCCGAGGTCGGGCCGCTACTGGATCCGGGCGCGATCCTGGTCACCAAATCGACGGTGCCGGTCGGTACCGCGCAGGACATCACCGCGACGCTGAACCGGACCGACGTCAGCGTGGTGTCGAATCCGGAGTTCCTGCAGGAGGGGACGGCCGTCAAGAACTTCATGAAGCCAGACCGGGTGGTGGTCGGGTCGGACGACAAGTCGGCCGCCGAGTCGGTGGCCGCCCTGTACGACAAGCTGAACGCTCCGAAGGTGATCACCTCGGCCGAGTCCAGCGAGCTGATCAAGTACGCCTCCAACGCATTCCTGGCGATGAAGTTGTCCTTCATCAACTCGGTCGCCGGGCTGGCCGAGGTGGTCGGCGCCGATGTGCTCGAGATCGCTCACGGGATGGGCTTCGACGAGCGGATCGGCGACAAGTTCCTCAAGGCCGGACCCGGCTGGGGCGGGTCCTGTTTCCCGAAGGACACCAAGGCGTTGTCCACCATCGCGCTGGATCGCGGGGTGTCGTTCCCGTTGCTGGCCGCCACCACCTTCTCCAACGAGGAGGCCCAGGACCGGATGGCGGACAAGGTCCGGGAGGCGGCCGGCGGCGATCTGGCCGGGGTCAAGGTCGCGTTATGGGGGTTGACGTTCAAGGCCGGCACCGACGACCTGCGGGATTCACCGGCGCTGGAGGTGGCGCTCCGGCTGGACACCGAGGGTGCCGAGCTGCGGGGCTACGACCCGACCGTCACCGAAGACCTGCCGGCCAAGAACGGCTATCCGGCGGTACCGACCGCCGCAGATGCCTATGCGGCGGCCGCCGGCGCCGCGGTGATCGTGCTGCTCACCGAGTGGGCGGAGTTCACCGAGATCGACATGGCCAAGGTGGCAGAGGTGGCCGAAGGAGCCGTGGTGGTGGATGCCCGCAATCTGCTCGATCCGCAAGCGGTGCTGGCCGCCGGCTTCCGGTACCTGCCGATGGGCCGCCGCGAGGTGCGGTAGTCGGCCGACCGGTCAGCTGTGCTGGTCGGTCCGCAACTGCCAGACGGCCTCATAGCTTGCCGGTCGGAAACCCAGCAGGACGTTGATCGCCAGCATGTACGAGTTCTCTCCGGCATTCCAGGTGTGCAGTCGCCGCACCGCCGGATGTTCGGTGGCGAGCTGCTGCAGGTTCGCTGCTTTCACCAGTAGCCCGAGCCGGCGCCCTCGATGGTCACCGTGGACCAGGGTGTCCTCCTGGTAGGCGAAGGCTGCGCCGCCGTTCTGCGGAACCTTCAATTCGGTATAGGCGGCGAGCTCACCGGTCGGTTGGTACTCGGCGACCGCCCACAGGGTGATCTCCCGCGCCTTCCTGATCTGAGCGTCGTAATGCCGGACGCGGTCGGCATCCCAGTTCTCCTCCTCGATGTCGAGGTCGCCGATGGGCACGTCGATGCTCATCCGGCGATGGAGTTCGACCATCGGCTCGATCAGGTCGTCGGGCGTCGCGCCCTGCCAGCAACGGACCAGGTAATCGGAGCCGGCCGCGGTCGCCGCGTCGGTGCGCCAACCGGCGAGTCGGATCGGATCGATCGGGAGCTCCAGCTGGGAGTGCCGCTCGGCCTGTTCGAGCCGGAAGCCGTGCCGCTCCGCGAACCGGGTGCTGCGGTCCTGTCTGATGCGGCCGAAGCCGGTGGGCGGAACGAGCGCGTCGGTGTCGTCATCGACCACCGGGTGTTCGCTCCAGGTCAGCATCGAGGTCCGATCGTGCTGCCCGGCAAGAGCCGACAATGCCTGCCACAGCTCGGTTCCGATGCCGGCGGCCCGGTGCTCCCGTCGGACCTGGACATAGAGCTCGGCCAGATGCAGGTTGTCACTGGTCGGCAGGAACAGCAGGCCGTAGCCGAGCAGGTCGGCGGCGGTCCGCCGGTCGTCGCTGCCGGCGGTCGCCGACACCACCGGCCGGCCGGTCGATCCGAGCGGACCATCGATCGGGGCCGGCCCGGCTACGGCCAGCAGGTACACCTTGCGCTTGGTCTTCTGGTCGGCATAGGAGATCAGCAGCCGGGCAGCGGGATCGACCAGGTCGGTATGGCCGAGCAGCTCCCCGGAATCCGCCTTCTCGATCTGTTCCATGCCCAACAGCGCCCAGGACGGTGCGGCGTCCGATGCCGACTTCTCGTCGGGGACGGCCAGCTCCGCCAGGTGATGGATTGGCGCGTTCTCGGACATGCTCAAACTGTGGCACCAGCGGACGGGCCGGCGCCACGGATATTCGATCAGGGACGAGCGAGCCCGAGCTGCCAGTCGTCGAGATAGTCGGCGGCGAAACCGGATTCCGAGTAAGCCAGGTAGAAATTCCACATCCGGGCGAAGGTCTCGTCGAAGCCGAGCGCGTATACTCGATCCAGGTTCTCGTTGAAGGTGTGCCGCCACTGCTGCAGGGTGGTGGCATAGGACGGTCCGAGCCGGCGGGCCTCGGCGACCCGCAGCCGGGTGCCGACCGAGAGCGCCAGATCGATCGCCGGCAGCGAGGGCAGGATGCCGCCGGGAAAGATGTACTTGTGGATCCAGGTGTAGGTGCCGCGAGTGGCCAGTAGTCGATCGTGGGCGATGGTGATGGCCTGCAACCCCATCCGACCGCCGGGCGCCAGCACCCGGTCGACGGCGGCGAAGTAATCGGGCCAGTACCGCTCGCCGACCGCTTCGATCATCTCCACGCTGACGACGGCGTCGTAGTCGCCGGGATGGCCGGCGGCGTGCGCGCGGTAGTCCTCCAGTCGGACGTCGATCCGGTCGGCCAGGCCGGCCTCGGTGATCCGCTGCTCGGCGAGCGCCTTCTGCTCGGTGGACAAGGTGAGGGTGGTGACGGTGGCGCCGCGCTCGGCGACCGCCCGCATCGCCAGGGTGCCCCAGCCGGAACCGATCTCCAGTACCCGGCTGCCGGCCCGGACGCCGGCGAAATCCAGGATGCCGTCGATCTTGCGCAGCTGAGCCCGGTGCAGATCGGTGTCGGTGGATCCGAACTCGAACCACCCGCTGGAGTAGGTGAGCGTCGGATCCAGGAACAGTTCGAACAGCTCGTTGGACAGGTCGTAATGGCGGTGGATGTTCTCCAGCGCGCCCGGCACGGTGTTCTCCTCCTCGGCCGGGGTGTGCCGCTGCCACAGCTTGCGAAGCTTCTGCAGTGGGCCGGGAATGAGACTGCCGGTGCGCTGGGCGAGCACCGTGAGGGCGGCCGCCAACGCATCGGTGGCCGCGTTCGCCCTGGTCACATCGCGGCTGCCCGGTGTCCAGTCCTCCGCCGTCAGATCACCCGTCATCCAGGCCTCACCGAGCCCGATCAGACCGTCCCGGCCGAGCCGGGCGAAGAACACGTCCGGCCGAACGAGATGCAACGCCGGCCCGCCGGCTCCCCAGCTGGTGCCGTCCGGAAAGACCAACGAAAGCGGCAGCCGACGGAGCGCCGCCCGCACGATCGGCCGGGCAATCCGGGCGTGCAGGGTGGCCGCCGGTGGCCGGAAGAGACCGGGCCAGACGCCGGCCGACGGGCTGGGGATGAGCCGTTCTCGTGGAGCCGTGTGCAGTGCCATCTGATGGTGTCCTCGTGCTGTCCAGGTGGCCGTGATCGGTGACGCTGGCCGGTGCGGGCGATGCCGCTAATCCTCTACCCGCTGGCACGATCGCGACACCTGAGGGGTCGGAAACTGGCTGTTGAGGTATTTCGGAGGGGAGTGGTACGAGGATCGGTCCAGGCGGGATCCGTCCCCCCGATCTGATCCTGGACACCTGCGCTGGTGGTGAGCACCGGCAGTCCGGTCTGGGCGGGCGGCAGTGTGGAGTAGCGGTGGCCGGTGGGGGTCGCGGTGATGATCTCGCCGGTTGTCGGCCTCTGGTGGTGCTCCAGCCCGGCATGTCCTTGACGTAGTGGCCGCAGAGTTCCTGCCCGTTGTCGGGGCTTGTCTCACCGTGGTCCCTGGCCGGGATGCCCAGTCTTCGAATGTTCAGTTATATCGATCATATGTTCGATTCTAATACCGGAAAGTGCATGTCACCAAACTTCCCGAAACAGTTCCCGTGCTAGTCAGCCTGCCGAAATTGTCAGAGGCCAGACGGCCAGAGGCCAGCGCTGCAGCTTCCTCGGCCGTAACCGGCGACGAGCCGCGGCTGGTCGTCAGCGCTGCACGGTGACTTGTGCGTAGTCGTTCGGGTGCCCGGGGAGAAGCGTGGCCAAGGACGACTTGGTCGCAGCGACCTCGGCGGCGGACGAGCCGGGTGGCAGTGCGACGAGCATGTACAGGCCGTAGTCGCCGGTGTCCAGGATTCTGGCCTCTGTGTAGGGGCCGAACCGCGCGATGGCGTTGAACCATCGGGCGACGGCGTCGACGACATCGGCGTCCGTCACGGTGAAGGAATCCTGTCGGAATGTCCGCTTGGACATCGGGGCGTCCGAGACGATCGGTACGGTGACCGTCAGCTCCGTGTCCACCTGCGCCTGGCTGGTCGCTGCCCGGGCGGCACCGAAGGTCCTCACCATCGCCAGCAGCTGATCATGGGTCACTGCCGGAGTCGCGGTGATCCCGGCGGACAGGCTCGGTTCCGGGGACGAGGATCCGAACTTGCCCTGGGTGTAGGTGACGTCGACATCGGTGACGCCATCGACCTCCGTCACCGCTGCCTTGATCGATGCCACCCCCCGCGCTCGGACGCTTCGCTCGGTCCCGAGTTGCAGCCGGCGACCGCCGTCAACAGCAGCACCAGTAGTGCCCCCAGCCCTCTTCGCATGAGCTCACGGTAGAGCGCAGCCGGGCTCGAGAACGCGGAATCGGCAGACCCACCGGCGCAGTCCCACGGGCGAGCCGCCCGGCCCGATCGCCGGGGAATCCGGACGGAGTTCGGGCATCGCGTTGGATCGCGATCGGCATCCGTGGGATGCCGCCGCTGCCCGTCATCCCGACCAGCTGCTCGCACTTCTGGGCAACGCCACGGCCTGAGATGCGTCCCGGGCCACGCGCGTCAGCCGGATGGGGCAGTTTGCCAACTGTTCATCAACAGGATTGTTCGGGCGAATCGGCATCACGAATTACATGATTACAATAGACCCATGAGTGCAGAACCCACCCTGTTCAATTGGGCCGGCGGTGCGCCGGCCTTCCGTCGGTTGATCGATGCCTTCTACGACCGGGTCGAGCGCGACGAGCTGCTCAGCCTGCTGTTTCCTGGCGGGGTGTCGGAGTCCCACCGAGCGCACGTGACCACCTGGTGGTGCGAGGTGTTCGGCGGCCCGGCCGACTACACCGACCAGCTGGGCGGCTATCCGCGGATGTTGGCCCACCACCGCGATCTGAACATCAGTGCCGAACAACGGATGAGGTTTGCCGGCTTGATGAGCGTGGCCGCCGACGATGCGGGATTGCCAGCGGATCCCGAGTTCCGGGCGGCATTCGTCGGCTATGTCGAGTGGGGCACCCGGCTGGCCCTGCAGAACTCGCAATCCGGAGCACCGGTGATGCGGCAGGCACCGGTGCCGCGCTGGGGCTGGGGGGTCGCGCCGCCGTACCAGCCGTAACAGCCGTAACAGCCGGCCCGATCGCCGGCACTCTGCGGTAGGGATGCTGTGGGGGAATATCGAGTCGACTGCCGACGCTGGAACAGGGGTGTCTCCGCCGGTGTGCGATGCCGCGATGGAGGTCCGACTCGTAGATTGGGCGACATGAGCCTGTTCAGCAGGAAATCCGGCATGGTCGATCCTTCAGCTGCACTGCCCGGCAGCGACACGCCGATCCAGGTGAGCGGACAGCACACCGTGCTCCCGGCGTCGCTCGTCGCTCCCTTCCGGCCCGAATCGGCGGGCCCGGTCGAGGTGTTGTACGTCGCCTTCGGCTGCTTCTGGGGCGCCGAACGCATCATGTGGAAGCTGCCCGGGGTGATCTCCACCGCCGTCGGCTACCAGGGTGGTTACAGCCCGAACCCGACCTACGAGCAGGTGTGCAGCGGCAAGACCGGGCATGCCGAGTCGGTGCTGGTCGCCTACGACCCGACCAAGACCACCCCCGAGCAGCTGCTGAAGGCGTTCTGGGAGAACCACGACCCGACCCAGGGCAACCGGCAGGGCAACGACGTCGGTTCGCAATACCGGTCGGCGATCTACTGGACCACTCCGGAGCAGGAAGCGGCGGCCATGGCCACCCGCGATGCGTTCGCGGAAGTGCTGCGGGCCAACGGCTTCGGCGAGCCGACCACCGAGATCAAATCGTCTGACCGTGCTGGGTCCTTCTATTACGCCGAGGACTACCACCAGCAATACCTGGACAAGAACCCCGGCGGCTACTGCATGCACGGCCCGAACGGAATGACCTGCCCGGTCGGTGTCGTCCGGCAGGACCAGGCGCCGGCCCAGGTCGACGTGGTGCCGCCGCGATAGGCGATCGGGTAGCACCGTGAATGCGCAGCACACAGGCCTGCAGCGCGCGACCCGACCAGCACAATCGTGCTGATCGGGTAGCGCCGCAAGCAAGAGCAGCCGAGTGCAGTGTGCCGCCAGGTGCTACCGGCCCGGACCGCCATCGTGCAACGCCGACACGTCGGCCGCGGTCAGTGCGCGGTCGAATACTTGGGCGTTGTCCACTGCGCCGTTGAGGTAGTCGACGGGGTTGCCGTTGTACTTGCCTCGACCGACCTCCAGGTTGCCCGTTCCCTTGTCGCCGCCGCCGAGGATGCCGACCGAGCCCGAGAGCGCGCCGTCGACGTAGATCGACAGCTTGGAATTGGTGACATCCCGGACGCCCACCAGGTGGTACCACTGTCCGGCGACCGGCTGACCGATCGAAGTGGCGAGGGCCCGCACGCTGGCGAAACTGAACGCCCAGCGCTGGTCGGCACCCGAGTACTGCAGGAAGAAGGCGCTGTTGGCATCGCCGTCCTCACTCATCACGGTCTGGAATGCACCACCGGGGGCGTTCAGCTTGGCCCAGGCCGAGACGCTGTAGTTCGTGTTCTCGGTCGGAATCAGCGTTCCGGCCGATTCGGCGAACTGGTTCGACCCGTCGAGGACCAGAGCGTTGCCGGCGAGGCCGGGGCCGAACGTCGCACCGTTGCGGAGGGTGAGATCGTGCTGTCCGACGCTGTCGGCAGCGGTCGTGCCCGTCGCCTCGTCGAATTTCCACCGGTCGACTCCGCCGAGTCCGGGGGTGCCGGGGGGCGCCTGCGGAGTGGGCTTGGCGCCGGCGGCGATCACCGCAAGGTTGGAGGCAAGCACCCGCGCCTCGTCGACCTTCTCGACCTTGCGGTCGTAGGTGAAAAAGCCGTTCTGCTCGCCTTCGACATCGGTGATCTGCGTGTAGACCGATCCGGACAGGCCATAGGGCGCGCCTTGGTCGCGCAGCACCGCATTGTTCGCCTCGTATGCGGCGTTCAGGGCCGCGGCATTCTTCACCGAACCGTAGGGATTGATGGAGGCCGTCGGCCAGAGGTGACCCGGGATGGACAGGGTCAGCCCGCCGTGTTCGCCGTCGATGGAGGCCCGCGTCGCGTCCGGCGCCGGCAGTGCCGGGCCCTGGTACTGGTGCCAGTCGATCACGTCACCGGTGCCTGGGTCGCCGGGTGTGTCGCAGCAGTTGGAACCGCTGCGGTCATCGACCAGCCGGGACGGATCCTGGGTCTTGATCTGAGCGCCGACGTCCGTGGCCGCCTGCACGCTCCATTGGCCCCAGCCCTCGTTGAACGGGATCCAACCGATGATGGAGGTGACGTTCTTGAGCTGGGTGACCATCTGCGCGGTTTCGGCACGGAAGTTGGCCTTGTCACCGGTGCTGAGCGAGCCGTTGCGGCCGGTCGGCAGTGCCGGTGAATCCTGCCAGACCATCATGCCGAGCTTGTCCGCCCAGTAGTACCAGCGCGCCGGCTCGATCTTGATGTGCTTGCGAATGGTGTTGAATCCGAGATCCTTGGTCTTCTGGATGTCGAACTTCAGCGCCGCGTCGGTCGGCGCCGTGTAGATGCCGTCCGGCCAGTACCCCTGATCCAGGGTGGACAGTAGGAACGTCGGCTTGCCGTTGAGGGTGATCCGCTGCTTGCCGTTGACATTCGTGACAGCGATGGATCGGAGCCCGGCGTAGCTTTCGACGGTGTCGGTGCCGGTGCCGCTGCCGCTGAGGGTGGCTTTGAAGGTGTACAGGAACGGGTCGTCCGGACTCCACAGGTGTGGCGTGGGCACTGTGAGTTTCATCGGTGCGTCAGCCGCGCCGGTTCCGCCGGCGACCTTCTGCTTTCCGGCAAAGACATCGACGGAGAGCCGCTCCTTGTTCGGATTGCCGTTGAGGGTCGTCTGGATCGTGAACGACGAAGTCGCGACGTCCGGTGTCGCCGTGAACAAGGCGATACTTGTGGCCGCGACCGGCTCCAGCCAGACCGACTGCCAGATGCCGGATGCCGCGGTGTAGAAGATTCCGCTCGGGTCCAGTCGCTGCTTGCCGACCGGAATGGTGGCGCTGTCGACCGGCGAGTGCACGGCGACCACGACCTCCTGCGGGCCCTTGGACTTCAGGGCGCTGGTGATGTCGAAGCTGAATGCGTCGTAGCCGCCGGTGTGGCGGGCAAGCTCGGTGCCGTTCACGTACACGGTGGCGTCGTAGTTGACCGCTCCGAAGTTGAGCCGTACGTGCTGGCCGGCGGTGGTGAACTTGCGCGGCACATCCACCATGCGGCGGTAGAACATGTAGTCGGAGTGCTTCTGCACACCGGACAGGACGGACTCGGCCGGATACGGCACGAGGATCTCGCCGCTCAGGTCGGTACCGAACGGCGGGGCGCTGAAGCCGTCGGTTTCCTGGTACTGCCAGAGTCCGTTCAGACTCTGCCATTGCGGAGCGGCCACCGACGGGCGCGCGAGCTGCGGCCGCGGGTAGTCGGGAAGCGCGTTGGTCGGCGACACCTCGGCCGTCCAGGGGGTTGCCAGCGGGGCGGTCAGGCCGCTCCAGGTGTCTGAAGTCGGAGCGGCGGCGGCTTGCGCCCCCGCCGGGGTTGCGATCAGTCCGATGCTGCAGGCGGTAGCCATTGCAATGCTGAGCCACCTTGCGGGTGAGTGTGTCATTCGTGACCAACTTCCTTGTGGGTCTGGTTGTGTTCCGCTGCGTGGTGACGACTGTCGAGCCGACAACTCTCATTCCATGCTCGATCTCCCTGTCGTCAACTGTCTTCGCCCTCGCATCGAAATCTCACTCCGGGATCCCCATGACATGGTCCGAACCTGGAAGCGGGACACCGCAATCGTTCCGGGGTCTCCGCGCAGGCCGAAGATGGCGTGGTAGCCGGCCAGGGTCGAGGCGCCGATCGCACCGCTCACATCGGCGAGCGGCCGGGGGTCAATGACCTGTCCGGTGGTGCCGACGGCCATTGTCGGCCGGTGAGCCGACTTCGTCATGGCGGTATGACGTGAACCGGTCATCACGGGTCTGGTCGGTAAGTACGCTGTTATGTAACCAAGCTCCTACTGCACGGTCAATAGCTGTCAACCGTTCGGGGTGAATTATTCAAATTCTGATCAACTTCGATCATAATGGGCATCGTGTGGCCCTGCATCTGAGCGGCCCCACCGTTCCGGCCGGCGGTCATCGGACGGCCGATCGCCGACCTTCACCAACCGACGGTGCGCATCATCCGATGGCCGGGGACCGGATCCCCGGCGCGGTCACCGCGGTATGGACTTGCACCCCCGCCGCGGCGATGGCCGCCAGCAGGGCGGGATTGCCGCCGTTGTCGGTGACGAGATGGGCAATGCGGCCTGTCGGCACCGTCTGGAACATGGTGTCAACGCCCAACTTGGTGTGGTCGGCGAGCACGACGACCTCCTGGGCGGCGGCAGCGATCGCCTGGTCGACCCCGGCCGCGTGCATGTTGGGCGTCGACAAACCGCGCTGAACGGTCAATCCGTTGCCGGACAGGAATGCCCGCCGCACCCGCAGCTGCGCGAAGGCATGCTCGGCGCCCCCGCCCACCAGTGCATATGTCGATCCTCGTAGCGAGCCGCCGGTCATCACGACCTCCGCGGAAGTACGGGCCAGAACCTGCGCCACGAGCAGGGAGTTGGTCACCACGGTCAGATCTTTCATCCGGACCAGGCGCCGCGCGAACTCCTCGGTGGTGGTGCCGGCACCGATCACGATCGCGTCGCCCTCTTCCACCAAGGTGGCGGCGACATCGGCTATGCCCACCTTCTCGGCCGCCGCGACCAAACTCTTCTGCCGGTAGCTCTGCTCATGGGACAACCCGCCCGGCAGGGCAGCTCCGCCCCGGCGCCTATCGACCAAGCCGTCGCTCTCCAGGGCTTTGATGTCCCGCCGCACGGTGACCTCAGAACTCCGCACGGCCACAGCGAGGTCGCGTAGGGAGACCACTCCACGGGTGTGCACCAGTTCGAGAATGGCCTGCCTACGCTCAGCTGCGAACATCTATCCCGCCGGGTCGATCGAGCGTTGGGAGCTCCGGACGCTGTAGCGCCCGTCGACGTGGTAAGAATCGGAGACCCCACTGGTGAACCAGAACCTATCAGAACCGGACATCGGTGCAAGGGCTGTGAGCGTCAAGGCGATGAGCGCAGATGCTGTGAGTGGGATGCCCAGAGCCAGGTCGGATGGGTGCGAGCCGTGAGAGAACGGGTCCCGCACCGCCGTTCGGCGACCTGGTACCTGATCGTTATCAATCGGATCTGTGATCGGTCTTGACAGTAGATGTCCCCGCAGAGCACAGTTCGCCGGAAGCTGGGGACCGTCCGTCATCGCAGGCACCTGTCCTGTGCCGGCGACCAGACCCGCCCGCCGGTCGCTGCAACCGCATCTCGACCTCGCTCGTTACAAGGGAGTGACCTGCATGACCGCACGCCTCAACCGCACGCGCCAGATGCTCGTCGTGGCCGTCGCGCTCAGCCTTGCCACTGCTGCCGGCTGCAGCAGCACGAGTTCCAACTCCTCCAGCCCCCCGGCAGCAGGCGGGACGACCACCAGTTCGAATTCCGCTGCCGAGCCCTCTGCGGGCTCAGCGATGGGATCGACCTCCGAGTCGGCGATGGGATCGTCGTCAGACTCGGCGATGGGATCCTCATCCGACTCGGCGATGGGATCGTCCGGAGATTCCGGCTCCGCCCCGGCAGCCTCCGGCGGCGCGGGCGAGGGATGTACCGCCGCCAAGCTGGGCTACCCGACCATCCCCGACTTCAAGGGAGTCAAGGTCGGCTTCTCCCAGTCGGAACCCGACAATGCTTCTTTCCGGGCCGCCGAAACGCAGTCGATGCGGGACGAGGCCACCAAGCAGGGCGCAGAGTTGCTCTACGCCAACGCGAACAAAGATCCGCAGAAGCAGATCGCGGACATCAAGGACCTGATCACCAAGGGCGCGAAGATGCTGATCGTCGCACCGTTGAACAGTGACGGCCTGCAGCCGGCGTGGGACGCAGCGGCAGCGGCCAAGGTACCGGTGGTGACCGTCGACCGCCTCGTGTCGCAGACCGCGTGCAAGGACTACCTGACCTTCATCGGCTCCAACTTCGTCGAGCAGGGAAAGCGCGCTGCCGACGCCATGGGCAAGGCGCTGGACGGCAAGGGCAACGTGGCCATCCTGCTCGGCTCGTCGGGCAACGGGGTGACCACCGACCGCACCAGTGGGTTCGTCGACGAGATGAAGGCGAAGTACCCGGACATCCAGATCTCCAAGCAGCAGACCGGCGACTTCGACCGCGCCAAGGGTCAGGCCGTCGCCTCGCAGCTGCTGCAGGCCGATCCGACGATCACGGCCTTCTACGCCGAGAACGACGAAATGGGCGTCGGCGCCTACAACGCCATCAAGGCGGTCGGCAAGTCTCCCGGCAAGGACGTCAAGATCGTATCGATCGACGGGATCAAGGACGCCGTCACGAAGATCCAGACCGGCGAGTACACAGCGGTCATCCAGTCCAACCCGCGCTTCGGCCCGCTGGCTTTCAAGGCGCTGACGGAGTTCGAACAGGGCACACCGGTGCCCGCGAAGATCATAATCGAGGATGGCGATTACCTGGATGCCGCTGCGGCGAAGGCCAAGATCGACCAAGCCTTCTAGGCCGCATGCTCCATCCGGAAACCGTTCCAACACGTGGAATCGAATGGACTCGCTCGGCATGACAGTCACGGACCGCACTGATACAGGACCGGTTCTCGAGGCGAAGGGGATCAGCAAGACCTTCCCTGGGGTCAAAGCTCTGCAGGATGTATCGGTCAGTCTTCGCGGCGGCGAGGTGCACGCCCTCGTCGGCGAGAACGGTGCCGGCAAGTCCACCCTCATCAAGCTGCTGACCGGCGTCTACCAGTTGGACGCCGGTCAGCTGCTGCACCACGGCCGGCCCGTTTCCTTCGCGAATCCTCGCGCGGCGCAGGACGCGGGCATCAGCACGATCTACCAGGAGGTCAACCTGGTGCCGTTGCAGAGCGGCGCCAGGAACCTCTTCCTCGGACGCGAACCCCGTACGGCGCTGCGGTTGGTGGATTACAAGAAGATGGACCGCGACGCAGCGGCCCTGCTCGCAGAGTTCAACATCGACGCCGACCCGTCGGTGCCGGTGGCAATGCTGGCTCTCGGGGCGCAGCAGATGATCTGCATAGCGCGGGCAATCTCGCTCAATGCCAATGTGGTCGTGATGGACGAACCGACCTCGTCGCTGGAGACCCGCGAGGTGGAAACACTTTTCCGCCTCATCGAACGGCTCAAGAGCGATGGCATTGCCGTCGTCTACGTCAGCCACCGACTCGACGAGCTGTATCGGATCTGCGATCAGGTCACGGTGCTCCGGGACGGCAAGCTCGTGCACTCCGGTCCGCTCAGCGAACTGCCGAGCAAACAACTGGTCGCCACCATGCTGGGTCGGGAACTGCTCGAGCAGCATTCCCGCTCCGCCATCGCCGGCCCGCCCGACGCAACTGTCGAGCGCGCCGAGCCGGTGCTGGTTGCCACCGATCTGGACCGACGCGGGCTGCTGCACGATGTCAGTCTGGGCATCCGCGCCGGTGAGGTGGTCGGACTCGGCGGCCTGCTCGGCGCCGGCCGCAGCGAGACGGCCAAAGCCATTCTGGGGGCTCAGCTCATCGATTCCGGCACGGTGACGGTGGACGGACAGACCATCCGGCCGGGTTCACCGGCGCGGTCGATCGAAGCCGGCGTGGTGCTGCTGCCCGAGGACCGCAAGGTGGACGGCATCCTGCCGAACCTCTCGATCCGGGACAACATCGTGCTGGCTGCTCTTCCGCGGTTGTCCAAGCGCGGAATCTTCTCCGACAGGGCAGCGAACAAGCTGGTCGACACCTTCATGAAACGCCTGAACATCAAAGCGTTCGGGGCCGCCCAGAAGGTCGGAACGCTGTCCGGTGGCAATCAGCAGAAAGTGCTGCTGGCACGGTGGCTGTGTCTGGCGCCCAAGATCCTGATGCTCGACGAGCCGACTCGTGGCATCGATGTCGGCGCGAAGGCCGAAGTCCGCCGGCTCATCGACGAGCTCGCCGAGCAGGGCCTCGGTGTACTGCTGATCTCCTCGGAGACGGAAGAACTGGTCGACGGCTCGCACCGGATACTGGTGTTGCGCGACGGCTCCATCGTCGACGAACTCCGGGGGAGCCAACTGACCGAAGGAGCATTGGTGCAGGCGATTGCCGGAACGGTTGACGACGAAGCAGGAGACGATGAGCGCGTCTGAGGCTGTCGCCCGGCCGGTGCGGAAGGTCGACCGCGGGAGGGCTTTCGGCTTTCTCCGGGAGAACGGCGTCTACTTCGCGTTGGCGTTGTTGGTGCTCTACAACGCGTTCTTCACGAATTTCTGGTTGACCCCGACCAATCTGAAACTCCAGTTGGTGTTGGTCGCACCCATTCTCATCGTTGCGCTCGGCATGGCGCTGGTGATCGGCACCGAGGGCATCGACCTGTCGGTGGGAGCGACGATGGCCATCTCCGCGTCGGTCATCGGGCAATCTCTGGACGCCGGCCTGCCCGCCTGGGTGGTCATTGTGTTGGTGTTGATCGTCGGGATGGTGGTCGGGGCGATCGGCGGCACCCTGGTGGCCTTCTTCGAGGTGCAACCCATCGTTGCCACCCTCGCCATCCTGGTCGCCGGGCGGGGGGTCGCGGTCCTGCTACAGGCCGCCACGCTGAGTGTGTCGGATCCGACGCTGCTGAAGTTCGGCTCCGGCTCCTTCCTCGGCATCCAGGCGCCCTTCTATGACGCGCTGGTCCCGGTGATCATCATTGCGCTGGTGGTGCGGCGCACCGTGTTCGGACGGCGGATCGTCGCGATCGGGGACAACGTTCGCGCGTCCTATCTGTCCGGCATCCCGGTCCGCAGGACGCTGCTGACGGTCTACATGGTCAGCGGGATGCTCGCGGCCTGGGCCGGTTTGGTGGTCACCACCTTCACCAGCACCAACGATCCCAGCACCAATGGCCTCGGATATGAGCTGTACGCCATCACCGCCGTGGTCGTCGGCGGGACGGCGCTGACCGGCGGTCGGGTGCGGATCATCGGCACCATCGCCGGGGCCCTGGTCATGCAGGTTCTTCGCAGCACCTTGGCCTTTCACAATTTCAGTGACGCCACCACCCAAATGATCATCGCCGTCATCATCCTGATCGCGGTGTTGGTCCAGCGGAAGCGAGCACGGTCATGAGTAGCAATCCGCCGGGGTTGTCCCTGGACTCGGCGCGGGGCGCCGGAGTCGAGGCCTCACTGGGCGCGAGGTCCCGGAAGGCTCGGCTGGCCCACTTGCTGCAACGTGATGGCGTCGGCGCCATGGTCGTGCTCGTCATCGTCGTCATCGTCGCGGCGCTGCTGGTCCCTTCGTTCGGAACTCTGGGCAACCTGCGGAACGTACTGATCGCGGTGTCGTTCCCGGCCATCATCGCCATCGGCATGACCATGGTGATCATCACCGGTGGCATCGATCTCTCGGTCGGATCGGTCTATGCCCTCGGCGCGATCCTGTGCACCAAGTTCCTCGATCCGAGCAAGGGTTACGGCAAGGGAGCCCTGTTGGCGATCGTGGTGGCGATCGCGGCCGCTCTGCTGGTCGGACTGGTGCAGGGCGTGCTCATCGCGCGGGTGGGCCTGCCGCCGTTCATCGTCACGCTCGCCGGTCTGTACGGCATTCGAGGTCTGGTCTTCTTCGTCAGCGACAACGGCAACGACGTCTACTCCGCTCCGCAGACAGGCGCTTTCTACCGGTTCGGCACCGGCTCGCTGTTCACCCTGGGATATCCGGTGCTGTTCGCGATCGTGCTGTACATCATCTGGCATATCGTGCTGTCCCGTACCTCATTCGGCCTGACCACCTATGCACTCGGCGGAAGCGAGGACGCGTCGTCGCTCATGGGCCTCAAGGTACGCAGCACCAAGGTCCGGTTGTATGTGATCTCCGCTGGTCTCGCCGGTGTCGCCGGGGTGCTGGCCGCCGGCTACAGCCAGTCCGGCACACCGGATCTCGGCAGCGGTTTCGAGTTGAACGCCATCGCCGCCGTCGTCATCGGTGGCACGCTGCTCACCGGAGGCGCCGGCTCACTCATCGGCACCGCCGCCGGCATCCTGCTCCTCGGAGCGGTGAGCAGCTACATCAACCTTGGCACCAGCCTGCCGCAGGCTGCGCAGGCGGTCGTCACCGGACTGTTCGTCATTGCTGTGGTGATCGTGCAGCGCTACCTCAACAAGGTGCAGCGGCAGTAGGTTCGCGGCGGATGACCAGGGCGACCATGAGCTGTGCCGTTGGGTTCGGAGCCCACCTGCCGGCCGGCAGCGAAGCGTTCGGCGGCCACCGTCACGTCGGAGCCACCTCGTCCCGGGCCCGGCCCATCATTTCCAGGCCGGCCAGCGCCTTCTCGGCGGCGGCTTGGTCGACCAGCTCGACGGCGAAGCCCATGTGGATCAGCAACCAGTCGCCGGGCGAGACCGCTGTTTCCAGCATGCCAACGTTGATCTGCCGGACCTTGCCGAGCACGTCCACCATCGCGACCTGATCGGCGTAGCCGTCGGCCATCTCCACCACCCGACCGGGGATGCCCAGACACATGGCTACCGCCCTCCGGATGAGGCGACGAGAAGATCGATCAGTAACCGGCGCACCGCATCCGCGGCCGGGGTGACCGCAGCCGCCACCACCGGTGACAAGCCGAGTCCCTCCTCGACATCGGCGCCTTCGCAGCCGACCAGCACGGTGGGCGGCAGCCGGCCACCCATCGCGACCAGGTTGGCCAGCATCGCCTGCGGGGCCATCCCGTGCGGATCCAGCGGTTGGCCGGTGACCGAGTCCAGGTCGATCTCGATCACATGCACGCTGCCGGGTCGTCCACGGCTGGGTAGCAGGTCGATCAGCACCAGCCGGTCCCAACCGTCCAGCAGGTCGTAGGCCAGGTGCATGCCGCGGATACCGTAGTCGGTGACCACCACCCCCGAAGGCAGCGGCATGGTCGCCAGCCGGCGGGCCACCTCCGAGCCGAACCCGTCGTCGCTGAGGAACACATTGCCGACGCCGGCCACCAGCACCCGGCCGAATCCGCCGATCGGCGGATCGGCGCGTTGCGGCGCATCGTGGCCGGACGCCATCACATTTTCCGGATCTTCAAGTAACGGGCGATGTCCTTGCGGGACGAAAATGCGACCAGCACGCCGCCCACCGCGGCGGCAATGCCCGCAATGGTGGTGAATACACCGATGGTTTTCATGATCCGATCTCCTTGTCAGTTCAGTTCAGTTCAGTTCAGTTCAGTGGCCGTTGAGGGTCTGTCCGAGGGTGCGCCGACGGAGGTCCCGGCCGGTACCGGCTCGATCTCGTCGGGCCCGAAGTACAGGTATCTGCCGTACCACTCGTGCATCTCGGCGGCCGGATCGTCGAGCAGCACGACGGCCACGTGGGTGTTGCCGTCGACATCGGAATACACCGAGGTGACCTTCGCCTGCTGGCCGGCGTAGAACAGATCCTGGGCGTCGGCGTTGCGCCGGGGCCGGAGCACCACCACGCTGTCCTTGCCAACCGCAATGCCGTCGATCTCCACGGTGTCGGTGGTCGGTGACACCGAGGCATCGACGCCGGGATCCCACCAGGGCGCCGCGGCGGTCGGTGGACCGTCGGGAGTACCGAAGGTCGGCACCGCCGCGTCGTCCCACGAAGCTGCTGTGTCGTCCGAAGGCGGCGCGGGCCCGTCCGTTCGGTGCGGATCGCGCAGGATCCCGTGCATCCTGGCCATCGTCTGCTCCGGCATGCTCTCGCACCGATCGATAATGGCGGCGGCCGCCGGATCGGTGGCCCGGGCGGCGGCCTTCTCCTCGTCGGTCAGCGTCATCACCCGCAGGGTGAGGATCTCGTCGATCTCGGTGGAATCGAACAGCGCGCCGGCACTTTCCTCGGCGACCGCCGGATAGTCGTACAGGATGATCGGCGACGCCAGCACCACGTCGGTGTCCCCGGGCGAACCGGCGAGCACCGGCCAGCATCGTGTTTGCCGGCAGTGTTTCGCTGCGGCTTCCAGGGCGGCGGGCGGTTCGAGCAGCGAGATGAACGACCCGTCCTCGGCCTGCAGCAGCAGGTGGGCACCGAGGAAGGACACGGCCACTGCCGCGTCCCGATCGGCCACCTGGTCCGGATGGTCGTTGCGCACTGTGCAGGCGAGCCGGAACACCGCTGCGGACACCGGGTCCGAGGGTGGTCCGGCCGACCGGTCGGTCACCGGTTCGGCGGTGATGGTCAGAGTTCCGGTCAGTGCATGTCGGGTGCGCACCGTCCGACCCGTCGACCCGTCGGCGCCGTCCCGATCGAGCGGGACGTCCGCGCTGGTCTCCTGTCCGGCCGCCACCGACACGGGAACTTCGAGGCCGGATGTCAACTCGGACAACAGGAACGGCCCGAAGTCCAGCTCGCGTTGGACCGCCTCGTCGAAGGACAGCAGGCTGCCGTCCGGACCGGGACGCTCCGGAGTATCCGCATAGTCGTCGGGCCGGCCCTGTTGCTGCTGCCGGCGAACCAGTTGCAGGAACCGGAGTTGAACTCGCACGGTGGTCGCGGGCGTCGATTCGATCAGCGTCTCGCAGTGCATCGAGGGGTCCTCGGCGATGCTGCTGTCGGCCGCCTCGGGCGGCCCGAGAACGCCGAACTGCCACCGGATCAGATTCTTCGAGGACGTCGCCCGGTACGGGTACAGCAGGTATCCCTCCCACAACACGGCGTCGGCAACGGTTCTGGCCAGTTCGATACTCATGGCGTTGCCGCCACTCCGGCCTTGGCCAGCAGTGCGGTAATGGCCTCAGCCCAGTTGGTCAGGCCGAGCTCGGACCGGAATCGGAGCAACGCGTCCAGGGTGTCGGTGTCGAGTTGGATCCAGCCGGCGCCGGGGAAGAACTGGTCCATCGCGTCCCGCCACACCCGGACCGGCAGCTGGTAGCTCTGGTCGGTGTCCCAGGAGATCTGCTGCACCTTGAAACCGTTGTCCCCCCGCAGGAATGCGGTGCCGGAGAACATCAGCGACAGCGGCACGACGCCATCCCGGACGGCATGCAGGTACTTGGCGGCCGCCACCTCGAGGTCGTAGGTCAACGGGAACGGCAGGCTGACGGTGGTGCGGTCGGTGAAGCCCGGCACCATGGTGGAGGCATGTCCCCAGAGGAATGGCCGCAGGGTGTCCGTCCAGCGGAGCCGGCCACCGAACAGATCCTGCAGGCCGGCCGCCTCGGCCTCGTTGTAGCCGCGCCGCTGTGGATCGATCCGAACCTGGCAGCGCAGTGCCACCGAATGCACCGTCTCACCGGTGTTCTCGGCGAGCCCAATCTTCAGTGCCAGGCAGGGGACCGCCGAATACTTCTCGACCTCGATGTCCTCGACGGTGAACTCAATCATCGGGACACCCTGGCATCTTTCGATGTCGCCTCTACCGGCTCCGGCGCCGGACGGCTACGCGCCCGAATCTCGGTGAAGTATTCCTCGATCTGTTGCCGCGCCTGGGTACCGCCGTCGAAGCCACGCCATACCTGGCGAAGTCGACCGATCAGTTCGTAGCAGCTGTCGATCGGCACCAGGAAGCACTCGTAGTCGGGGCGCTGCTTCTGTTCGCCGGCCGGCGAACCGTCAGCGCGGCGCATCGGGGCCCGCAACAGCAGCGCCTCGACGTCGGGCTGCAGGGCCGACAAGGCGGGATTCTCGGCGACCACTCTGGCCCATGAGGTGAGCGGCAGGGTCGATTCGGTGGCCCCGGCCGGCCCGGGGTAGAACGCGGAAATGCCGTCCAGCGAAGCGTTCTGGAACACGAACACCAGGTTGACCGGGATCTCCAGGTCGTCCCACTGGCCCGGTCCGAGGCTGAAGTCCGGAAAGTTCAGGAAGCGATCGGGCACTGCGCGGTATTTCAGCACGGCGTCTTCGGAGGTGAACAGCAGATAGCACGGACGACAGGAACAGAGCAGGCTGCGCTGCTCGGTGTTCACCACGTGTTGGTGTTCTTCGCCGATCGACTCACCGCACATCTCGCAGCGCGGGCCGGTCGGTGCCGGCCGATTCTTGCTGATCCTGGCGATGACCTCGAGGGGGTTGCTGCGCGGGGTCGCGGAGGTCATCCTGGCCCCGCAGCGGACAGTGCCTGCGGTAGCGCGATCGCTGTCCCACCAGCGCGGGTGAGCAACGGCAGGGGCGACAGGTGGACATCGCCCGAGTCGATCGAGGCGCCGGCCAACCGGACGTCGAAGTGCGCGCGGCAGGCGGGGCAGGTCAGTACTGCGCTGCCGGTGGCGGCACCCAGCCGGCGTTCCAGCCGGGCGGACGTCAGGCTGGCCGAGCACGCTCCGCACTGGTCCCGAAAGGCCAGCAGGTCGTCGCCGTTGCGGCAGATGATCACTGCCGTCCCACCGATGTCCATCCCGATCACCTCGCCGGTGGCCAACGCGGGCAACTCCGCAATGGTGTGCCAGACCGCCTCGGTCGGCCCGGCGGCGGTACCGGAATCAGCAGTGGCGCCGGAATCGGCAGTGGCGCCGGATCCGGCAGTGGCGCTGGAATCGTGCGGCAGCACGGCCAGCGGGATCAGCCCACGGCCCGCCGGTGCCGCCGCGGCGGCGGTGGGCGAGTCGACATCGAAGCCGGTGATCTCGGGAGCCGCCTGGGAGACCGCGTCCTCCACCGCCAGCGACATGGTGGCGGCCGACGACGAGCACCCGTCACAGCTGCCCAGCAGTCGCAGTCGCACCACCCCGTCGTCCGTGACGCCGAGCAGTTCGACGTTGCCGCCATGGGTCTGCAGATACGGCCGGACCGAATCGAGGGCGCGCTCCACCCGCGCCGTCACGTCCTCCGGATGCAGTCCGTGCACCAACAGCAGGCTGGCCACCAGATCGTCGTCGGCGAAGGCACCCAGTACCTCCGGGGTCAACGCATCGTGGTCGTATAGCAGGTCCATCATCCGTTCGATGCCTGCCCCGTACAGCTCGGAGAGCAGCCGGACAAGTTCCTCGGTGCGTTCCCGGGCGACCGCGCCGTTGCTGGAACTGGCCACCAGCAGGGTCTCGATCCGATCGCCGACGGATCGCAGATCCAGCGCAGTGTCGGTGTCGGTGCCCGGGTCCGACGAAGGCTGGCTCGGTGCTGCCACGGGCCCTCCTTCAGCGTTGGGTGCAGCGGTGATCAGTAGGTGCCGGCAGACTGGGTCGGCGAGTGCACGGTCTCGATCGTCTTTCCCTCACCCAGGTACATGTGCACACCGCAGGGCAGGCACGGGTCGAAACTCCGGACGGTGCGCATGATGTCGATGCCCTTGAAGTGCTCCCGATCGTTCTCCTCGAAGATCGGCTGACCCTGCACAGCATCCTCATACGGGCCGGGGGTGCCGAAGGAGTCGCGCGGATTCGCGTTCCACGGGGTGGGCGGATACGGGTGATAGTTGGCGATCTTGCCGTCCCGGATCACCAAGTGGTGGCTCAGCACACCGCGGACGGCTTCGGTGAAGCCGCAACCGATGCCTTCGTCCGGCACCTCGAACGACTCCCAGGTCTTGGTCCGGCCGGCCCGGATCTCCACCAGGGCCTTCTCGGCGAAATGCAGCGCACTCGCTGCGGCGTAGGCCTGGAAGTAGGTGCGGGCCCGGTTCCGCTCGATGGTGTTGCTCCACTGCGGGATCTTCCACTCCAACTCGACCGGCCCCTTGAGGGCGGTCTTGGGCAGGTTGATCTTCACGCTCTGCCCGGTGGACTGCACATAGCCGATGTCCACCAGGCCGGCCAGCGCCGTCACCCACAGCCGGGCCAGCGGTCCGCCGCCGGTGTCCAGTGCGAGGTAGTCCTTACCGTCGAACCAGCGCGGCGACATCACCCAGGAGTACTTGTCGTCCATGTCGCGCTTCTGCGGACGCGGGTTGGTGTGCTGGTTCCACGGATGCCGGCGGTCGACCGGGTTGCCCAGTGGATCCTTGGTCACGAACATCTCCTGGCCCTCCCAGTCCTCGTAGTAGGAGCTACCGAGGAGGATCCTGATGCCCAGGTTGATCTCGACCAGGTCGGTGGTGACCAGCTTTCCGTCCACCACGATGCCGGGGGTGACGAACATCGACCGTCCCCAGCTGGTCATGTCCTTGTACTCGAAGTTGCACACGTCGGGGTCCTGGAACGATCCCCAACAGGCCAGCAGGGTGCGGCGCAGACCGACCTGTTCGTAGCCGGGCAGTGCCTGGTAGAAAAAGTCGAAGAGGTCGTCGTGCATCGGCACGACCTTCTTCATGAACTCGACGTAGCGCATCAGCCGGGTGATGTAGTCGGTCATCAGCTGGATGGTCGCGACGGTGCCGACACCGCCCGGGTACAGCGTGGAGGGGTGCACGTGCCTGCCCTCCATCAGGCAGAACATCTCCCGAGTGGATCGACTGACCTGCAATGCTTCTCGGTAGAACTCACCGGTGAACGGGTTGAGCGACCGCATGATGTCGCCGATGGTCTTGTACCCGTGGTCGCCGGCATGCGGCGCCTCGGTGTGGTTGGCCTGCTCCAACACCCCCGGGTTGGTCTCGGACACCATCTTCTCGCAGTAGTCGACGCCGACCAGGTTCTCCTGGAAGATGTTGTGGTCGAACATGAATTCGGCGGCCTCACCGAGATTGACGATCCACTCGGCGAGGTGCGGCGGCTTGACTCCGTAGGCCATGTTCTGCGCATAGCAGGAGCAGGTGGCGTGGTTGTCGCCGCAGATCCCGCAGATCCTGCTGGTGATGAAGTGCGCGTCCCGCGGGTCCTTGCCCTTCATGAAGATCGAGTAGCCGCGGAAGATCGACGAGGTGCTGTAGCACTCGGCAACGACCTTCTGCTTGAAGTCGATCTTCGTGTAGATGCCCAGCGACCCGACGATCCGGGTGATGGGGTCCCACGCCATCTCCACCAGATCGGCAGGATCGGACGGAGCGCGTTGCGGCTTGGTGGATGTCATCGTCCTGATTCTCCGGTCTTCTGAGGGATGAGGCGGGACAGCTGAACCGGTGTCACCAGGTTCGTTTGGCGCCGGTCGTCAGGGTTCTACCGGAGTGCCGCCATTTGGGCTCTTTGTCCAAGGTCTTGACGGTGACTTTCCGCAGTGAGCGAATGGCCGATCCATACAGCCCGGACACGCTGGTCGACAGTTTGCCGCCCGGCGGTTCGTCCATGAATGGCATGAACTTGTCGGGGAAGCCCGGCATCGTGCAGCCGATGCAGATACCGCCGACGTTCGGGCAACCGCCGACCCCGTTGATCCAGCCCCGTTTGGGCACGTTGCACTTGACCACCGGCCCCCAGCAGCCGAGTTTGACGATGCACTTGGGCGAGCCGTACTCGGTGGCGAAATCGCCCTGCTCGTAGTAGCCGGCCCGGTCGCAACCCTCGTGCACCGTCGCCCCGAACAGCCAGGTCGGTCGTAGTTCTTCGTCCAGCGGGATCATCGGCGCCTGCCCCGTTGCCTGGTACAGCAGGTAGGTGATGGTCTCCGACAGGTTGTCCGGCTGGATCGGGCATCCGGGGACGCAGACGATCGGAATCCCGGCCTTGGACTTCCACTGCCAGCCCAGGTAGTCCGGCACTCCCATCGCGCCGGTCGGGTTGCCCGCCATCGCGTGAATACCGCCGTAGGTGGCACAGGTACCAACGGCCAGGACGGCAAGTGCCTTGGGCGCCAACCGATCGAGCCATTCACTGGTGGTCACCGGCTGCCCGGTCGCCGGGTCGTTGCCGAACCCGCACCAGTAGCCTTCCTCGTGCAGCTTCTCGTTCGGGATCGAACCCTCGACGACCAACACGAATGGCTCGAGCTCACCGCGGTCGGCCTTCCAGAACCATTCCAGGAAATCGTCAGCACCGCCGGCCGGTCCGCATTCGAAGTCGATCAACGGCCAGTGCACGGCCACGTTCGGCAGCCCGGGCAGAGCGCCCAGGGCTATCTCCTCGATGCTTGGTTGGGTTGCTGCCGTCAGCGCGACGGAGTCACCGTCACAGCTGAGCCCGGCATTGATCCACAGCACGTGGATCAGGGTGTCTTCGGCCTTCTTGGCAGCTTCTGTGAGCATCGAATAACCCTCACTGTCGGGTCTGCGGTAGGAGACCCTCCACGCCGTCGTATCCGGCTGTGCCGAATTGTGCGACGCATCACTTTTCTTACGCCGGGCTAATGATCATGTCAAGGCTGATGACGCCGTGTTACCCACAAGTGTGGTGCTGAGCCACTCGAACCACGGCATCAGGCTGGCCGATTCCGTTGCCGTGATCGGCATCAGAATCGCTGACGGGTTGAGTCCGGCGACATCGGCAGCGAACCGCTCGGTGTCGAAGCTGACGTAGGGCAGCAGGTCCATCTTGTTGAGCAGCACCAGGTCGGCATCCCGGAACATCTGCGGGTACTTGGACGGCTTGTCGGCGCCCTCGGTGACCGAGGCCAGGACCACCCGTTTGGCCTCGCCCAGGTCGAACAGCGCCGGGCAGACCAGGTTGCCGACGTTCTCGATGAAGACAATGGTCCCCGGCTGCGGATCCAGCGCCGTCAAGGCTCGGCGCACCATGTCCGCGTCGAGATGACAGCCGGCACCGGTGTTGACCTGGATCACCGGGCGACCGGCGCGCCGGATCCGTTCGGCATCCTGCGGAGTCTCCTGGTCGCCTTCGATGACGGCGATCGGGCGGCCGCCCGGCAGGTCGGCGATGGTCTGCTCGAGCAGGGTGGTCTTGCCGGATCCGGGTGAGCTCATCAGGTTCACCGCCAGTACCCCGCGCTCGTGCAGCCAGCTCCGATTGGCCTGCGCCAGCGACGCGTTCTTGGCCAGGATCTGCTGTTCCAACACCACTGTGCGGCCGCCAGCGCCGGTGTCGATGCCGACAGCGACCGAGGGCAGGTGGACATGCCGATGCTGGTCGGTGTGATCGTCCGCGTGACTGTGCGGATGGTCGTGGTCGTGGTCGTGGTCGTGGTCGAGGTCGTGGTCGTGGGCGTGGTGGCCGACGTGCGTGTGCTCGCCACCCTCCGGGTACAGCGTCAACCTGGTTCCCGCGTCATCTCCGCAGCCGCACGTAGCGCACATCTCAAGCCACCTTCACAGAGTGGATCAGCAGTTCCTCGCCGCTGATCACGTGGACGTCCGCGCTACCGCACGGGCACAGCAGGATCGGGTGATCCAGGGGGAACTGCAGGGCACAGCTCCGGCATTCGGCCAGTCCCGCGGGTTCGTCGATCTCCAGGTCGGCGCCCTCCATCGACGTGCCGGCGCAGGCAAGGTCGAAACAGAACCGCAGCGAGTCCGGAACCACCCCGGAGAGCTTTCCCACCGTCAGATGGACTTCGGTCACCGTGGTGTCGCCCAGCCGTTCGGTCACCTGATCGACAACGCCTTGCATCACCGCCATCTCATGCATGGCACTGCTCCTTGGTCGCCGGCACCCCATCCACAACTCGGGAGCGCCGTGAGGCTGCGAGACGGAACGCTACCCCCGCCGCACCGGTCGGACCACAGCGCGGAGGCTATGCAGGGCAAGTCGATCGGCGTACATTCGCCACATTCGTCATCGGGCGTCGATCGGCGGCTGCCGATGATCGAATGCCGACCTGGAGGCCCGATCATGACTTCGACCAATCCGCCGAAGGACGACCGCATCGGCAATGACTACCACGAAGGACCCAATCCCGCCCCCGGCGGCGAGATCGACACCGCCGGCAGTGCGGTCCCTCCCTACGAGGACCGGAGCAGCGGGAGCGACGAGCGCCGGCAAGGCACGGCGCGGGCGATGGGTGATGAGCCGCCGCTGCGCGAGCCCAATGAGCCCGCCGGGGCGGACGATACCGATCTCGGCCAGGCTCCCGACGATGTCGGCGAGAGCGTCAGCCGCCGTGGGGAGGATGTCATCAAGGAAGAAGGCAAGGAAGCGGGTCGGGCGGATACCGGCACCCATGAGGCTCCCAGTGATCGGCCTACCGGTAAGTCCACGGACCGGGACCGGACGTCGATAGATCCCGAGTAGCGTCGCCCGCTGCACGGCTCGGAGCAGTGGTGGGTTGCCGATCCGTCGACCGCTACAGCCTGCCCGCAGCCATCTCCCGCTGCAGATGATCGGCTTGTCTGATCGCCAGCGCGACGATCGTCAGGGTCGGGTTGGCAGCGCCGCCGGTGGTCATCTGTGAACCGTCGCTGACGAACAGGTTCGGCACGTCGTGCGCCTTGCCCCATTTGTCGACGACGCCGTCCTCCGGCCGCTCGCTCATCCGGCAGGTGCCCAGGTTGTGGGTCGACGGGTACGGCGGGGTGTGGTGCACGGCGGAGGCCCCGACCGCGTCATAGATTCGATCTGCGGCCCCGTAGCCATGCGCGCGCATCGCCAGATCGTTGGCGTGGTCGTCGAAATGGACGTCCGGGGCCGGCAGCCCCAGGTGGTCCTTCACCTCGGAGTTCAGGGTGACCCGGTTACCCGGTTGCGGCATGTCCTCTCCGACGATCCACATCCCGGCGGTGTTAACGAAGGCCTCCAACTTCTCGGTGAACGACCGGCCCCACTCGCCCGGTTCGACGAAGCTGGCCAGGAAAGCCGGCCCCAACGACAGGGTTTCCAGGTAGTAGCCGCCGACGAAGCCACGTGACGGGTCGTACTTCGCCTCGTCAGCGATGATCCCGGCCATCGTTTCGCCCCGGTACATGTGCACCGGTTTTTCGAACCGGGCGTAGGCGGATCCGGTCAGATGACGCAGGTAGTTCCGGCCCACCTGGCCGGAGGAATTCGCCAGGCCGTCCGGATGCATCCCGCTGTCACTCATCAGCAACAGCCGCGGCGACTCGATGGAATTGCCGGCGACACAGGCGATCCGGGCCGCCTGCCGGTGCAGGTTGCCACCGGCGTCGACGTACTCGACAGCATCGATCTTACCGGTGTCGTCGTGGGTGATCCGCACTGCCTGACACTCCGGCCGAAGGTCCAGGTTCCCGGTCTCCAGTGCCCGTGGGATCTCCCGGACCAGCGTCGACCACTTCGAGCCCTGCTTGTCGCCCTGGAAGTTGAACCCGTCCTGCACGCTGGCCGGCCGGCCAGCATACGGCTCGGCGTTGGTGGCATACGGTCCGGTGGCATAGAACCGGTAGCCGGCCCGTTCGGCGCCGTTGGCGAATACCATGTAGTTGTTGTTGGCCGGCAACGGCTTTCGACCGTGTCGGTGGGTAGAACCCATGGCGATCTCGGCCTTGTCGTACCACGGCTCCATCTCGGCCAGCGTCACCGGCCAGTCCAGCAACGATGCGCCGTCGACGTCGCCGTAGGTGCTGGCTGCGGCAAACTCGTGCGCCATGAATCGCGGCGTCGCCCCCGACCAATGAGTGGTGGAGCCGCCGACCGCCTTAACGATCCAGGCCGGAAGATTGGGGAAATCGTCGGCCACCCGCCAACTTCCACTGGTGGTCCGCATGTCCAGCCAGGCCATCTGGTTGAATGCCCGCCACTCGTCGTTCTCGTAGTCGGCGCCGGTCAGGTGCGGGCCGGCCTCCAGCACCACACACTTGACGCCCTTGGCCGTCAGCTCGTAGGCCAGGGTGCCGCCGCCGGCACCCGATCCGATGATGACCACCACCGGGTCCTTCTCGTCGATGACAGCCATCAGCGTTCACCCTCCCCGCCCGCGGTGGTGCTCCCGGTCGAGGTGGTCACTATCTCGACTCTCTGTTCGTCGGGGTTCTCCTCGATCCGCGGTTTCGGCAGCCAGTCGAGATCATCGAAACCTCGGTCCAGATAGCCGCCCTTGTCGAACGAGCTGCCTTCGTAGCCGAGCAGGGCCCACACCTCGTGATCGTCGTAGAGCGCCACCACCGTGGTGCTGTGCACCAGCGCGAAGAAGGCGCTGTCGGCGATCCGCTCGACGGCCGCTGTCGCCTCGGCATCGGACAGCGCTGAGAAATCCCCACCGGCCGCTTCGTCCAGGCCGTCCAGACCCGCCGCCAGTACAGCGTCGGCGCCGTCGGCGTCCTGGATGGTCTTCGCCGTCCGCTGGTAGGGCGCGTCCGGGAAGCTCGGATGCGGATAGGCGATCCGGAGCAGCCGGGTCAGGGTGGCGACTTGGCCGGTGGTCAGCCCGCCGCCACCGTCGTCATCGATGGTGCCTGCGGTGTCGCGCTGCAGATCGGTCGGCTGCTTCTGCTGGTCGCGCTCGGGCGAATCTCCGCCGGTGTTGCTGCCGGGCATGGCGCACCTCCTTGTGCGATGAAGTTGTGCCAACGATGAAGCCGTGCCGACACGTTAGGTCCCCGACGGATGCCCCGACCAGCGGAGATTCTCACCGGATGAGAGAGCCGACTCTCAGCGGAGCAGCGAGCCGCGGATCAGCGCGCCGACCCTGGACGCCACCTGCCGCAGCCGGGACTCCACCTGCACCTCGCGACCGGCGAAGGCGGTCGGCCGGGCGGACACCGCCACCGTTCCGAGAAGCGCCGAGTCGCCGCCTCGGACCGGGGCTGCCGCGCAGGCCCAGCCGGCCAGGAACTCCTCGTGCTCCCAGGCGATCCCGCGCCGGCCGACCTCGTCCAGCTGCCGGTCCAGCCGGCCCTGCTCGGTGACGGTCTGCGCGGTCAACGCCCGCAGGCCGTGCCGGCTCAGATACATCTGCCGGCCGTCGGCACCCAGTTCGGTCAACAGGATCTTGCCGAACGCGGTGGCGTGCGGGGCTTCATGGAATCCGAACCGCATCGGTTGCAGCCGTGGGCATTGCGTCGAGTCGACAACGTGCACGATCACCAACTCGGCGCCGCGGAGGATCGCCAGGTAGGCAGCGAAACCGGTCGACTCGTGCAGCCGGGCGATCTCGGTCGCCACTGGCCGGGACAGCCCCACCTGTCGGTGCAGGGACAGCCCCAGCAGATGCAGCTTGTGGCCGAGTTCGTAGCGTCGCTCACTGCGGATGTGCACCAGGTAGTCGCTGTCCACCAGTTCCTTTGCCAGCCGGTAGACCGTCGGCAGGGCCAGCCCGAGCGCGTCGGCGATCTCCTTGGCGCCGGCACCACCCCGGTCGGCAACCACCTCCAGGATCGCTAACGAGCGCTCCACCGGCCCGGTGCGGATCTCCGCCGTCATGGGCATCATCGTGCACCCGCAGTTGACGCAGCATGCTGCCGGCTCGACGATGACCGCACCGGGTCCGATGCCCGGAGTTCCCGACTCGGAGGCACCGCATGTACTTCATCGTCGTCAAGTTCCAGACCAAGCCCGAGTGGACCGACCGGTGGTTGGACCTGGTCCATGACTTCACCACCGCCACCCGCGGCGAACCGGGCAACCTGTGGTTCGAGTGGTCCGGGAGCGTCGAGAATCCGCAGGAGTTCGTGCTGGTTGAGGCATTCACCGATGAGGGCGCCGCACCCCATGTCGGCAGCGATCACTTCAAGAAGGCGATGCAGGACCTGCTGCCGGCGTTGGCGGCGACGCCGAAGATCGTCAGCCGGCAGGTGGACGGGCAGGGCTGGGACGAGATGGGTGAATTGACCGTCGAGTGATTCACAGCGGTGACCCACCCGACCGGCATGAATCGTCACGAACGGGGTACAACTGATCCATGAAACTTTCACCCGACCTGGAGACGGCGTTCAACGCCCAGATCACCATGGAGTTCGAGGCATCCATCGTCTATCGGCAACTAGCGATCGAGATGGAGATCCGGGATCTGCCCGGGATGTCCTCCTGGCTGCGGCACCAGGCCGACGAAGAGATCGTGCACGCAAACAAGTTCATCGACCACGTCGCCGATCGGGACAATCACCCGAAGATCGGTGACATCTCCGGTCCGACGGTGACGGTCGACTCGGTGCTCGATGCCTTTCAGGCAGCGTTGGACCACGAACAGCGGGTGTCGGAGTCGATCCGCAACCTGGTCCGGCAGGCCGAGGCCGCCGGCGATTACGATTCTCGGCCGCTGCTCAACTGGTTCCTGTCCGAGCAGATCGAGGAGGAGTCGACGGTGAACGAGATCGTCGGCCGGATCGAGCTGATCAACGACGACGGCCCCGGTCTGCTGCGGTTGGACGACGAGCTCGCCCAGCGGCCAACGGCCACCACCGAGAACACCGCCGGCTGACGAACTCCCGCCGGGCCTGTCGATTCCGACTCTCCTCGCCCGTCATCCCGGTGGACGACGGACGTCGTCGAACGTGACCGAGATCGGGAGATGACGATGATCAACGGAAAGATCGCCTGGTGGGAAATTCGGGTGCCGGACCTGGCGCGGGCACAAGCCTTCTACACCACGGTGTTCGGTGCCGGCACTCAACAGTTCGACCAGTACCTGATGCTGCTGGATGCGGACGGACAGCCGTTCGGCGCGCTGGAGCAGACCGACGACGCGGTCGCGACCGACGGCTGGATGCGCACCTACTTCGCCACCGACGAGTTGGAAGTGATCCTCGACCGGATCACCGCGGCCGGCGGTTCGATCGAGCACGACCGGGCGCTGATCAGCGAGGAGTTCGGCTGGTGGGCGGTCGCCCGGGACCCGTTCGGCAACTGGCTCGGACTCTGTACCTCGGTGCCGCCGGCCGCCGGCTAGTATCGGCACCGCCGAAAGCCGGGCAGGGCCCCCGCGACCCCACCCCAGGTAGCGCAAGGTTGTCGCGACACGCCGTGCGTTTCGGCGTGTCGCGACAGAATTCCGCTACCTGGGGTCGGGGGGCCGGCCGCCGGTCGGGTGACTGGCGGCTTCAGCTGGCCAGCCGGTCGAGCGCCAGCTCCATGATGGCGTGCGGAAAGGCGGCATCCTCGGTGTTCTCGTCCTCCAGGTGCCAAATCCCGGACAGTGCGGACCAGCAGGCGATCCACCGCAACAGCTGTGCCGGGTCGATGTCGGCGAGTCGGGACACTGCTGCCAGCCGGTCGTCGAAGTGTCGGACCGCTTCGGCTCGGGTCCAGTTGGTGAAGATGTTGCAGTAGTCGAACTCTCGTGGGCCGGCGATGCCCTTCGGGTCGATAGCCAGCCATTCGGCATGCCCGTCGCGGCGGAACTCCAAGACGTTCTCATGGTGCATGTCGCCATGCAACAACACTGGCGGGCCTGCTCGGTCCAGCAGCTCGTCGGCGATCATTCGCGGCCGATCGAAGCGCGGACTGACGTCGGAGAATAACGCAGTGAACCAGCGCCGCAGCGACACAAAGGGGGCGAGATCGGCCGGCAGATGATGGTGCAGGCGGGCGACGACGGCGCACAGGACAGCGGTAGCGGCATCGTCGTCCGGGACGGCGGCGCGCACCGTGCGCCCGCCGCGTTCCATCAGGAAGGCGTTGCCCTGGTGGCCGAGAACTCGTGCCGCGCCGTGGCCCTCCCACTGTTGCAGGGCCAGCGCGCCGGCCAGTTCTTCCGGTTCGTTCGTCAGCTTGAGGAACGCTGGATGCCCGTCGCGGGTGACCGGACCGACCCGCGACGCGGTGGTGACGAAAGTCGGGCCGTCCCGCCGCAGTCCGAGCCGGCGGACGGCGACGTCGAACTCGGTCGCGGCGGGCGGGGGTTCGTGCGGCATCTGTCCATGGTGCCAACTCCGATGTAGCCGTTCCCAGCAACCGGTCGGCAATCGAGAGGCTGGTGGCTATTCTGGCGGCCATGGGAAGCCCGCCGGTCTTCGACTTCGGCGCGTTGATCAATGCTCTCGACGCGCAGCGCGCTGAGAACGGGTTGGACTGGACAGCGCTCGCTGAGGAACTCTGGGAACAATCCGCAGACCTCAATGCGCAACTGGCGGATCATTCGTTGTGCCAGGGCGCGCTGGTGAGACATGTGCGGGCGAAGGACGCGATGTCCTGTCAATATGCGCTGATCATCTTGCGCTGGCTCGGCCGTGCGGCGGAGGACTTCTTGACCGGCCCGGTTGTCGATGTCGGTGACGTTCGGCTGCCGGCGGCGGGACCGGACAAACGCCTTCGATGGGAACTGAGTGAGCTGCACGCAGCTCTCAATGAGCACCGAGGTGAGCACCACCTGACATGGGCCGCACTGGCGGAGCAACTCCACTGCACGCCAAGCCGGTTGACCAATCTGCGCATTGCCCGCCTGGCGGACATGGACCTCACGATGAGCATCACCCAGCGGCTGGGAAAACCGGCCGCATTGTTCGTTCACCCCGCCACCTGGTGATCGCCGGCCGAGCAGCGTTATTTCGTCGACCGCAATCTCTGCTGCTGGCCCGGAAACGAGCGTTGGCGGCCGCATGCAGCTCTCGAACCGTGAGCTGGACTCCGACCGGAAATCGACGTCCTTGATTTCCGGGGGGGGCGCCGGATTCTGTGAGTGCAGCCGGATCGGCCCAGTCCTTGCCAATGTCCTCGGACTCGCCCTGGTCCGTCACCTCCAGCCGTTCACCGGTCAGCAAAGCAGCTCGCAGTGAAGCGAGGTGGCAGTCGTCAACGGCCGGCCCGGGACCGAGCTGAACCTGCGTCGATCCGCCGTAGAATCCGGAAACTCCTTGGTTCCACAACCACGAAAGAATGTTCGTATCGTCGCTGTAGCCGATGAACGGTTGGGGTCGGCGCGAACGAGGTCCGCATCAAGATGCGGCACGACGGTGATCTGATCTGCCGCGGCTGCTACCAGGCGCTGTTCGGCGGGCTCCGGCACTGGATCGACGCCGCGTTCCAGTTCTCGAATTCGAGCTACTCCCACGCCGCGCTGCCGTCACCCGGACGACGTGTGAGCGGGTGAGTGTGCCGCCTGAATGTCGCCGGCTTGCTGCAGGGCGAGGGTGCCTTCGAGAACCCAGTCCTCGGTCATCCGAGCCCAGCGGATCGTGCGCGATGAGTTGCCGCACTGAATTGACGCAGTAATCCGGGGATTACCAAGTCCGACACTCCTAGTTCTTTCGGTTCTAATATGACTTCGATGCGGCTTATATAATAATGGAATTCGAAGTTGCGCCCACCTTCTACTACCTCCAGGCTTGCGGCCATCTCCGTTGGCTGCCCATGTACCGATACCGAAAGCGGTCAAGGGAACGTCAGTAACAGACAATTACCGGCTCATCACAATCCACGGTGTAGTCGGGGTCTGAACCCGCCGGTCTCGAGCAGGGATCTGGCGATGTAGTGGGTGAGGTTCCGGAAGCCGAGCGCTGATCCGCGCAGGTGTTCCAGGCGCCCGTTG